>Ga0102589_1000356_pt1 | contig 104096 bp, 108 predicted proteins | sample AraplaMF_Col_mLB_FD_76858 | JGI IMG/M metagenome (GOLD analysis project Ga0102589, IMG submission 76858) | Arabidopsis root microbial communities from the University of North Carolina, USA - plate scrape MF_Col_mLB | ecosystem: Host-associated > Plants > Roots > Endosphere | place: USA...
TTGACCATTTTGCATCTTTACGAAGCTTAAATGTATATTTTTTACCATCCTCACTTTTCGTGCTAGATTCAGCTGCAGCTGGGATTGGTTTATTATCTTTATCAAGGCGATATAGCCCTTCCATCGTGTTCCCTAAAATTTGCGAACCAAGTGTATCTGTTGATTTTGAAGTATCCATTGTTGGAATTTCCTGATTTTCTGTACGATTTAATACTTGTTTTGCCGCATATTTAATATCCGATTTCTTCTCTTCACCACTATTAGACGTTGTACTTGTCTTCTTATCTCCACCTGATCCCGAGCATGCTGATAATGCCATACTCATTGCTAAAACTGGCGCTACAACCGCCGTTAGCTTCTTAATCTTTTTCTTTTTCATTTGTATACCCTCCCTAATTTTATGTACGATAATACCTCTCTATTTTTCTGATATATTTATATTATCAGAAAATTCTTATTAATTAATATTCTACTGTTTTTTTATGTTTTGTAAAGTTATTTTTTGAAAATCCAGAAAATACTTTCTACTATAATAACGATGTGCTTTCGTTACACTAATTTGCAAGAAATTACCATTCACTATATGAGAAAAGTATATTTCTTATTCTTTATATATATATACCTTCTAGTAACGAAAGCCTCTATAAGTAAGATTCACTACATAGAAAAAAGCACCTCTAAAAGTAGACACCCTACCTTTAGAAATGCTTTTATCTTCATTACTTACTATTTTCTTCTGTTACGTAAGCCCACTTGAAGCTATATTCTGGACTGATGTTATGTTTTACAACACCTTTTACGTTTGGTTTCATTACATATGATCTAGCATTCTGATGTAATGGTACAAGCGCTACATCTTCTTCAAGCAACAGTTTTTCTGCCTTCCCTAACTCTTCCCAACGTTTCTTCGCATCTGCCATTAACTCTGTTTTTCCTTTTTTGATGATTTCATCATATTTCGGATTTGAGTAACCCATTTGGTTTTGAGAGTTTGTTGATTCGAACATATCTAAATATGTCATTGGATCCGCATAGTCTGGGCTCCAACCAGCATATGAGAAGTCATAATCTTGTTCAGATTCTAACTTTAACTTTTGTTTGAACGGCTGCATTTTAATATTTACTGTTACACCTTTTAAGTTTTTCTCAACTTGGTCTTTTACATATTCACCAACTTTTTTCGCATTACTTGTATCATAGTTTAAGAACTCTAGTGTCACTTGATCTTTACCAAGTTCTTTTTTCGCTTCTTCCCATGCTGCCGCTGCTTTTTTCGTATCATTCTTTAAGCCGTTTTTAAACTCCTCTTGGAAGTCTTTCCCATCAGGACTTTTTGCTAACCCTTTTGGTACTAAGTAGTCAGCAGGCTTAGAACCATCATTTAAGATTACATTTGCTAAATCTTTTTTATTAATTGACAACGCAATCGCTTCACGTAATTTCTTGCTCTTTAATGGTGTATCTTGACCACCGCGTTTTTGGTTTAAACGTAAGAAGAATGTACTTGGTTCAGAATATACACCAAACTCTTCTTTGTTATTTCTATATTTATCAACAAACTCTCCACTTAATAAAGTAAAGTCAATCTCACCACTATCATATAGATTTACACGAGTTGCCATGTCTTTAACAACACTGTAGTTAATCTCATCTAACTTCACATTCTTTTTATCCCAATAACTATCATTTTTCTTCAGTTTCCATCCTTGCTCATGTTTCCAATCAGTTAGAACAAACGGTCCATTATAAACCACTGTATCAGATTCTAAGCCGAATTTCTCTCCTTTTTCCTTTACAAACTTTTCATTTAATGGGTAGTACGATGGGAATGCTGTTAAGTTTAAGAAATACGGAACTGCGTTTTCTAGTTCAACTTCAAGTGTGTAATCATCTACCGCTTTTGCACCTAGTGTAGATACTTCTGCTTTTCCTTGATTAATCGCTTCTGCATTTTTAATGTAATATGCAATAAATGCGTACTCTGCAGCTGTCTTTGGATCTAACAAACGTTGCCACGCATACACGAAGTCTTTCGCTGTTACTGGATCACCGTTTGACCATTTTGCATCTTTACGAAGTTTAAATGTATATTTTTTGCCATCTTCACTTTTCGTGCTGGATTCAGCTGCAGCTGGGATTGGCTTATTATCTTTATCAAGACGATATAATCCTTCCATTGTATTCCCTAAGATTTGTGATCCAAGAGTATCTGTACTTTTGGAAGTATCCATCGTTGGAATTTCGTTTGTTTCTGTACGATTCAGTACTTGTTTTGCTGCTAATTTAGCATCAGATTTACTATCACTTCCGCTTGAATTCGTACTTGTTTTTTTGTCTCCACCTGTAGAACATGCCGTTAATGCCATACTCATTGCTAAAACTGGTGCTACGACTGCTGTTAGTTTTTTCATCTTTTTCTTTTTCACTTTTGTACCCTCCCTAATTTCTTGTACGTTTCTAGATTAAGAAATTTCTGATAATTCTGTTTTTCTTTATATTCTTATCAAAAGATTTCTATTAACTATTATTCTACTAATTTTTTGTTTTTTGTAAAGTATTATTATTAAAAATTTTATAAAAATTATTTTATTGCACTAATATTCATAAACATGCCACTACGTTGATATAGCATTTTTTTGTATTCCTACATGCATTTGATTTTTCTTCTATTTATTCCAATTGTAAAGAAAACTCTTCTGAATTATTGTTAATAAATAATGTATAATTCTAGTAAATCCTTTCTTAACAAAATATAAAAGCAGACATTTATAATTATCTGCTTTACTAAAAAATTTTTATATTGTGTGTGCTATACTTCTTAACCCTCTTCATCTTCTTTTTTAATTTGCTGTTCACTTAATTCAAGATGGCTTTGAAGTTTATTACTAAGTTCTCTTAAACTCTTTATGTCTGGATTATAATAATATACTCGTTCACCATTCGGACCATTTGGTAAATATAGATCATCTCCGGTTAATTGTATTTTCTCAATTGAAGCATTTAAACCATATTTGTAAAACGACAGCATATCAGCCAAAGCTAAGTTTGTCTTAAAATCACCGTCTACAGTATCAATCATTTTCCCTATTTTTGTAACAGACCCTACGCTTTTTAATTTTTTTAAGATTGCTTCAATGACGAGTTGCTGACGCAGTCCTCTCATAGCATCACTATCAATATGCCGCGTTCTTGCAAGAGCGAGTGCTTGTTCACCAGTTAATGTTTGTATTCCTTTTTTCAAATGGATAGCATCAGGCTCATCTTTACTATTTTGTTCAGAAAACTCAATCGGAACATCTATTTCAATGCCACCTAAATCATCAACAATTTTTATAAACGAATTGAAATTGAATTTCACAAAATAATCAACCGGTACATGTAATAATTTTTCTACTGCTTCAACAGAAGCTTGTGGCCCTCCATCCTTTCCATTCTTTACAAAACCTCTTCCATATGCATGAGTTATTTTATCCTTTTTCTTTTCAATTGGAACATATGTATATGTATCACGTGGTATACTAATTAATTTGACTGTTTTATCATCTTTATTAAAAGTCGCTAATAATAATGCATCTGTATGAAACGAACCATTGTATTCTTTTTGACGCTCCTTATTTTCATCAATACCCATAATTAAGAGAGAAACATTATTGGTTATTGGCTTTACAACTTCCTCACGTAAGTCAGATTTCTCACCACGCGCTAGGCTGAGAGATGCTTTTTGCACCGCATTTGAAGCTTTATTGTATAGGTACGCACCGTATCCAACGCCACTAGCTAACAAGATCCCTAAAAATATGCCTATGACTCTTCTTTTTTTAGATTTTTTCTTATTCTTTTTTTCACGTGAAAGTACACTCTTCTCCACATCATTTCCCCCGATTCTTATTATTCTATACAAATTAAAAACTGACAAAATGACAAATTCCTTATTTACTCAATACATTTTTCAATTTTTCATATGAAGATACATCTTTTTGATATACGTTTTCATTTATTCTTTTATTTATTTGTATCTTTTCTGTAGTAATAGAATACTGAATCATCCCTTTATCGAAACTAAGAAAATTTAGCATGATTCCCGTATTTTTTTCAACAATCATTTCAAATTCCCCTTGTAAATCTTCTGATGTACTAACAGGCATCTCTATATTTATAACGCCCTCTATTTTGTAACAATCTAATCCAAGATACTTTATTTCTTTGAAATTCCAATCTTTATATCTAATTAACAAATCTGCAAACTCAGATTGAATACTGTATGTAGCGAATCCGACATATTCACCGTCATACCGTTTCTTCTCTCCTACTTTATTAAAGACCCTTTCGGTAGGAGTTAATTTTAGTAATTCTTTGTTTTTTGGTTCAGGCCTCCAATCCACTTCTTTATAAGTAGCATCTTTATCATTAAATTCCTGTCTTTTTCCATTGTTATATAAAATCGTCATTTTCTTTGATTGCCTATCCTCTTTAGAAGAAATTCCCCTCTTATTCTCTGTATCAATTGCATACTTGTAAGTAGTAATAAGATGAGATGAACTCGTATATTCTTCAAATTGGCCTGTTACATTTTTAAAATAATCAATTGAATCTAGCATTCTTTGATGAATCTTTTCTTTTTCAGGATAATTCACGTTAGATTTTGTTTCTTCTTCATTTTCATAATCTGAAAATGCTTTTTTCGTTACATATTCAAATACCCCACCTTTTTGCGCAAAACTTTGCACAGAAAATTCAAGCATAGAAACGAGTGATAATACCATTATTACCGCACTAACAGCCATAACTTGAACTCTATAAGATTTCTTTTGAACAGGAATATTATGTAACGTATCACTAATTTTCTGATTCAAATGCTCTGGTAACAATGTCTTTTCTTTTTCTATTCGCTTTTTCAGATTTTCATCAAACAGTTTGTCTCTATCCATCGTATTAGCACCCCCTATTCCATTTTTAATTGCTCCTGTAGTTGTTCTCTTGCTCTCGACAATCTTGATTTAACTGTACCTTTTGGGATTTCTAATAGTGTTGCAATATTTTCTTGATTCATATCCTCGTAATAATACAACACTGTTACAGCTCTTAATTCTTCATTTAAGGACTGAATTGCATTATGCAAGTCTAGATCTTCGTAATCGTCAAACGATATCATCTGATAATCACTCTCTTCCATTGCGATTACTTTTTTATATGACCGGATTATTTCATTACAATGATTAATTAAAATTCGTATTAACCATGTTTGAAAAAACTCCTCATTTTTAAGTTTTTTTATATTTTCATACGCTTTCAAAATTGTTGTTTGCATCGCATCTTCTATATCAACTTCATCATGTAGCATTGCTTTTGCAATACGATAAAGCTTAACTTTATGTGTATGTATTAAGGAAACAAATGCTTCATGATTACCTTTTTTAGCTAAAGAAACATCCGTCTCTTCTTTCACCATAGTTTTATATAACGGTAGTACTTTCACTGTTTGTCCTCCTGTTTTATTTCTCTCAATAAAACTTTACACTTATTAGACGGTTTAGTGCGATAAAAGGTTCATTTTTTTCTTAATTTTCCAGAAATAAAAAAGATAGTTAATTCCTTTATGAACTAACTATCTTTTCAACCATATTCATCTACAGCGGCAAGTCTCTCTTCTTGAACAACACAATCGCTACTGCAAAGATACAAATAGCACCGCAAGTTAACCCAATACTCACCGGCCATATGTTATATGTTCCTGCTACAATTTCTTCTGGACGGAACAGTGAGAATAATGATATATTTCTCATCCATTCTAGCTTATCACTTAATTTCCCCACCATATTTAATACATAAAATAAAATGGTTAGACTTGCTGAATAGCTAAGAGCTTTTCTTTCATCATTACATAGACAAGAAAATAAAAATGAATAGGCACTGACTACCAAAAATATAAGTCCCCCTACTAAATTCATCTTGAAAAATAATTCTTGATTTAGATTATTGTCTTTTAAGAACAACTCTGCTCCTAATACACCAGCTCCGTACGTAGCAAGTGTAATAATCAGTAATCCAAGAATAAGAACTACTGCTTGTGTTATTGCAATCTTCACTCTAGATACAGGTGTTGCTAGTAAATACGCCATCGCTCCTTTATCTACATAATGAGCTATTAAGTGCGTCGCAACTGTTACACTAAAAACCGTCAAAATGATAATAAACAACATGCCATAGTATTCACCCGCTAAGAACTCACTTACATTTTGAATCGGAGTTTCCATACCAACTATTTTCTTCACACTCTCTGGCATAGCACCTATCAGTTCATTTAACCCTTTTGCTGATACGAGTGATGGGAATATCCAAATTAACAACCATAAATAAAGAGCCGCACCAATCGAATAACTCCATATACTTTTTGAATTTTCTTTAAAGCTAGCTAAAAACAGCTGTTTATTCATGGTTTGCACCCTCTTTCGCATCATAATAATGCATAAATAAATGTTCCAAATCCATAGCTCTCGTTTGAAGTGCTTTTACATTATACTGTGCAAGTATTTGTAATACTTCCTGATAATTCCCCTGCACAATAACAGATGCTGTATTCCCCTTCACTGCTTCAAATTGCAAATTTTTCTTTTGTAAAGACCGCATTTCCTCTTGAGAGGACACTGTTACATCCATTACCTGTCTTCTCATCCCCTGTAAATCATGAATATTTTCCACTGTTACAAGACGTCCTTCTTTAATAATCGCTACTCGGTCACATGTCCGCTCGATTTCTGTGAAAATATGTGACGACATAAGGATTGTCTTTCCTTTTTGTTTTTCTTCTAGTATTAAATCAATAAAAGTTTGTTGCATAAGTGGGTCTAATCCCGATGTTGGTTCATCTAGAATTAACACCTCTGGATCATGCATAAATGCAGCAACAATGCCTACCTTTTGTTTCATCCCTTTAGACATTTTTCGAATCGGTGTTTTCACATCAAATTGTAATCTTTCAATAAGCTCATCACGTCGTTTTGTTTCTTTCAATCCTCGCATACCTTGCATTAGTTTTAAAAATTCTAATCCATTCATTCCTTCTGTAAAAGAAATTTCTCCTGGCAAATAACCAACTTCTCTTTGGATTTTCGCAGCCTCATTCCAGCAATCTAATCCAAAAATTTCTGCATGACCAGCTGTTGGTTTGATAAATCCCATTAAATTACGAATCGTCGTTGATTTTCCTGCACCATTCGGTCCTAGGTAACCGAAAACTTCACCTTCTTTTACTTGAAAAGTAATATCAAATAACCCTTTTCCATTTGAAAATTGCTTTGTGATATTTTGGACTGAAATCATTATCCCACCTCATTTTTTGAAATATTTAACTGTTTATATTTCAAAATCATTGTACTCCTCTCCAATTATATTAGCAATAACTTTTTGAAATTTTCACAATCCTATATTTCAAATTTATTGTCTTCATCTTTATTTTCTTGTATATTTTAGGTGAGGTGATTGTATTGAACGGGTTTGAAAAAGTGAAAGAAAAGAAAAAACGCGCCATTAAAGACGCGGCATTGTTATTATTTTCAGAACGTGGATTTAACGAAGTAAAAATAGAGGATATTGCAAAAAAAGCGAAAGTATCCCAAGTGACGATTTATAACCATTTTGGGAGTAAAGACGCTCTTTTTAGAGAACTTATTCAAGAATTTGCGACTACTGAATTCCAATACTATAAAGAGCTAGCATCCGAAAACAGGCCTTTCCATGAAATACTGCATAAAATGATTGTTAGAAAAATGGAAAGCGGCGGATTATTTCATCCTGACATGTTGTTGCAAGTGATCCAAAGAGATTCAGAGCTTCGCGAATTTATATATCGTTATCAAAATGAAACCGTCCTGCCTTGGTTTTTAGAGATATTAGAACATGCACAACGTAACAATGAAATTAATCCCAACCTTTCAAAAGAAATGATGTTACTATACATTCAAATGTTCAGTAAATTAGGTGATGACTATGGGCCTCAATTATTGGAAGGAGATCGCGAAAAACATATTCAAGATATTGTTACGATGTTTTTTTATGGGCTTTCTAATCCTGAAAATAATATTTAGAAAAATTAGGCATACAATTCAAAGACTCGGTTCACATCATACTATAAATAAAAAAGACACGAAATCGTGTCTTTTTTTATTTATAGTAAAATCACCTTGCCTGTTGTACTACTTTCAATTGCATATTCGATTAATCGAATCACTTGTAAACCGTCTTCAGCTGTTACAGGAGGTTGCACACCATTTACTATACTATCTCGAATTCCTTTATAATACATTTCATAGCATCCCACTTCTGTTGGAATGCGTTTTTCTTCCTCTTCTGTTTCTAAAACAGTAAAATTACTTTCACTATCTTCTCCATATCCATTGTCACCTGGCTTCATACCAGCTTTTAATTGGTCTTCTTGTGAATCCATACCATATTTTACAATCGAACCTTTATCCCCATGAACATTGAAATGAGGTCCCGCATGTTTCACATAACTACTACTGTGTAAAATGACACGCATGTTTCCATAATGAAGTGCAATATGGAAGTAATCATCCGTTTCTGCTCCAGGCCGTTGTTTTACTACATCTGCACTAATGGCATCTGGTTTTCCAAACAAATGTAATGCTTGGTCAATTAAATGCGATCCTAAATCATATAAAATCCCTGAACCTGGTAAATTCTTTTCACGCCAGCGATCACGTACATGAGGACGGAAACGATCAAAATGTGCTTCATATGTATACACATTCCCAATTTGTTTTTCCTCAATCAATTTCTTTATTGTTAAGAAATCATTATCAAAGCGGCGATTATGATACACACTAACAACTACATCATGCTCTTTCGCCAATCTAATAAGCTCTTCTCCTTCTTCAACTGAAACAACAAACGGTTTTTCTACAACGACATGTTTACCATGCACAATAGCTTCTTTTACAAATGGAAAATGCGTTGTATTTGGTGACGTAATAACAACAAGGTCAATGTCATCTCTTGTCACTAATTCATCAATATTACTAACAACCTGCACATTCGGTAACGCTTGTTTCACTATATCTTCTTTTGAAGATACAATCGCACGAATATCATATTCATCAATCGTTTGTAATAAAGGGATGTGAAATGTAGTACTAGAAAATCCAAATCCGACAATCCCTACTCCTATTTTTTTCATATATTCCTCCATATTTGAGAACGATTTCATAGTTATTATATCAAGTTTTATTTTATTTACATAACCATTTGCTCATTCTTAGATTGATACAAATGAAGGAAAACTTTATTCAGTAGGGTTTTATTCATAACCCGCTGATTATTAGCTCTTACCGATCCGGATTTTATAAGCAGTTGAGTCTCACCTAATTTCTTTGCTTTTACTGAGTTTTGAAGTGGTGATCTTACTGCCCACGCATAGCGGGAGAAAAATATAGAAGATAAGGAAAATTGTCCTCATTGCCATCAAGCTAAGAAAACTATTGTCCGCCCTAAGCACTAACTCTTTACATTTATCTCATCTTATTTACTTTATTCTTCTATAAGATTTTATAAACACAAAATTTTCTCAATATACAAAACAAAAACATAATTTATAATAACTCTTGAGCTAATCATTTTGCAATTACTCATGTTCTATTTTCTAAAAGCCTTTATTACATGATTTTCATCTCTTAAACAAGGAAGGTTGAAGTTATGAGCAATACAAAAAAACTAGAATACATATTGTTTAGTAGCTGGTGTATTTCTTTTATTGCAACCATCGGGAGTTTATATCTATCTGAAATAATGAAATATGAGCCCTGTACATTATGCTGGTACCAACGTATTCTCATGTATCCACTAGTTCTTTTACTAGGGACGGCTATTATACGGAAAGATTATAGGATTGGGATTTACAGTTTGGTTCTCGCTATCATTGGTGCATGTATAGCTGCTTATCACTATTCCCTTCAAAAAATCCCATTTTTATCTGAAAACGGAACATCATGTGGGAGAATACCTTGCACAGGTGATTATTTAAATTGGTTCGGATTTATTACAATCCCATTTCTCGCTCTAATAGCCTTTCTTATTATTATTATTTGTGGCTTTATTCTTATTAAAGTAAGCAAGGAGAGAAACAGTATATGAAAAAAATGCTTTTTTTCATGATTACTATTTTATCAATATTTACACTTATTTTTATTCTAACCAATAAAGGAACAGAAAGTAAAAAAACCACAAGTACTGAAAAGGTAGATTATTATAAAAATCAAATTACCCCCGAACAATTGCAACAAGATCTATCAAATCACAAAACAAAAGTAGTTTATTTTTACAAAACGACCTGTCCGCATTGCCAAAAGATTTCACCAATTGTAGTTCCTATGGCAAAAAATATGAATATCGATATGCAAGTTTTGAATCTAGAAGAGTATAAACAAGGTTGGACTATGTTTCAGATAAAAGGAACACCTACAATTATTTCTTACAAAGATGGAAAGGAAATGAATCGTATATTAGGAGAACAACCTTTACAAACGTTTCAAACATGGTTTGAAAACAACAAATAAGAATTTTTGTTTTACCAAAAACACTATTTTTTCAAACTAGTAACTAGAGTATTGATAAAGAAACAAACATTAGCTTTATTTTTAAACATACATTCTATTCATTTATGGGGAGAAAGGGGCTCTCCCTCATGCTTATCAATCTTAAATAAAAGATGATACTTGATAGGTATGCGGGGGATTCCCCATCTGCAATAAAATATAATTTATTAGGAGGTAACACGTATGTTTAAAAAAGTTGCATTATCAATTGCTTCAGTAGCAGTAGCTGGTTCAGTTTTATTTGCAAGTCAATCGGTAACGGAAGCTGCTTTTTATCCGGTACAAAAAACAGGTTCTGGGCTAGATCTTCGTACGACTCCGACAATAAATGGTACAAGGACTGAATCAAACATTCCAGATGGCACTAATCTTTGGTTGTTTTGCTATGTGAATGGCGAATCTTATATGGGAAGTAAGGTTTGGGATTTTGTAGATGATAATGGCTATGGTGGCGAGTTAGATCAAGGCTTTGCTCCTGACTATTTCATTAAAACTGGTTCTTCTAAACCAGTTGTTGGATACTGCGCTTTTTAATTGGAAACAAAAGAAAACAGCCTCATCAGGCTGTTTTCTTTTTACATAGTAATATCAGTAGTGGTTACTCCACTCACCTCATTTTTTGTTTGCTGCTCTCGTATCACATCAGTAATTACTTTTACGGATTTAACATCATTTGGAGCTTGAGGTAAGAAACAAATTAGTGTTAACTTCATTTTCTCCTTCGCATTTAAACTTCGACTTTTTGGGTCCGCATTCATTTTATATACATCTACTTCCTCACCATTACTTAAAACAAGTGTTTTAAAAGGACCTTGTTCCAAATCAACCACTTGATCTGAAGTATTTTCTAAAGTGGTTGTAAATTGTATTGCATTCATTTGCTCTGTACTTAGTCCTCGTTCTTTTAAGTTGTATTTCCCAATTTCACTTACTTCTGTACTCTGGATCACCTTAATTCTTTCTACTTGAATATGAAGAGGCCCTGCTTCTATCATTGTATTAGGCTCACTTAATTGCTTTAGAGTCACTGTTCCAAGAGGATGCTTTGCCTCTTGTCCTACGTGTGTTAATGGCTCTGTATAAGGCTTAGTTTTCACATTAGTTTCAGCTATTGGCGCTTTTTTAGTATCAGGTTCTACCTCTTTTTCAGAATTTGTTTGATTGGAACAAGCCGATATAAATATACATGTAGATACAGTCATTAAAAAGGAATATACTTTTTTCATTTATGGACTCCTTTATTACAGAATATAGTTCATACATTTGTTACTGTTCCATAGTTCTTAAGTTATTGTAAATTAATAGTTTGAATTTTTAAATATTCAATTCAAGAATTTATGTAATTCTATATTGAGAAAATTTATGTAAAGATACTTATTTTGTACAACAGGAATTTTATAAAGTAAAACTTCCATGAGTGGCAGGTTTCTTCCCCCTACTTATGGTGAGTTGAACCAATCGGGCATTCATCTCCCACTTCTTTGCTTTTCACTGAAATTTGACTTAAGAGTGATACTGTCCGTTAATACGGGATAAATCCTAAAATGTATTAGAATTAAAGCTTCCAATATTTCAAAAAAACCATGCTCTATATAATATAGAACATGGTTTTCATTAATAAAATGCGTATATTTAATTGGAATATTTACTATCGTTTATTCATTCTATCCGTTTCTTCGTCCATGTCTCAACCACTTCACCGGTCTCACTAACATCTAACACTAAACTACCGTTGCTATACCGGTCTTTATTACGAAATACTTTTGGATCTATTTCTTCTACAATCTGTTTTTCTGTTTTCATATAAACAAGTTCATCATCACGAACAATTTCAATACCAACAATACGGTACGGATTACGTTTTAACTCTTTAAAGATAACAAGACCTCGCTTTGCCCTTGTTGATTTTTCAATTTCAGATGCTTTTAATCGTTTCACTGCACCGCGCTGCGTTATGAGAATAAGTTGATCTTTTTCACCATCTAACGGTTTACCAGAAGCAACATAGTCATCTTCCTTTAAATTAATCGCTTTTACACCAGCCGCCCTTACACCAACTGGACTTACTTCTTCTTCATCAAAAATAAGTGCATATGCACCATGTGTTGCAAGAACAATATCACTTGTTCCATCTGTTGTGAATATATCTACAACTTCATCATCTTTTTTCAAGTTCACAGCAACAAACGCTCTTGAATAGCGCTGAACCTTGTACTGATTTAGTTCCGTTTTTTTGATCATACCATTTCGCGTTACGAATACGATAAATCGCTTTTCTTCCTCGAAATTCGGTACAACAGTCGCCCAAATTAATGTTTCATCCCTATCGAGCGAAACAATATTTGCAACGTGCTGACCTAAATCTTTCCAACGAATATCTGGCATTTCGTACACTGGAAGATAAATATAGTTTCCTTTATTCGTGAATAAAAGAACCGTTTCTGTTGTGTTTGTATCGAAACGCTCAAGTAAGATGTCGCCCTCTTTCATACCGAAGTCTTTTCCGTTCGATGCGTTATGTGAGCGCCAACCCGTTCGCTTCACATACCCTTCTTTCGTTACAGTAACGATGACATCCTCTTGTGGAATCATAACTTCCACATCGATTTTTATTTCTTCAATTTCCTCTTCAATAACGGCACGGCGATTATCACTATACGTTTTCTTTACTCTCTTCAAATCTGTTTTTATTACTTGAAGAAGCCTTTTCTCACTTTGTAAAATCGCTTGTAATTCTGTAATTTTCTTTTCTAGTTCTTCCGCTTCTTTTTCTAGTGCTGTAATATCTGTATTTGTTAAACGATACAATTGCAGTGATACAATTGCTTCCGCTTGTGCTTCTGTAAATCCAAATTTTGCACTTAAATTATCTTTTGCATTACGTTTATCTTTAGATGCTCGAATTGTTTCAATTACCTCATCTAAAATCGATAATGCTTTCATTAAGCCTGCCACTATATGCTGGCGGTTTTCTGCTTTTCTAAGTTCATATTCTGAACGACGTGTAACAACCTCTTTTTGATGCCCAATATACGCATCTAGAATTTTCGGTAATGTCATAAGCGTCGGACGACGGTTATTAATAGCTACCATATTAAAGTTATATGGCACCTGTAAATCCGTATTTTTATATAAATAATTTAAAATACCTTCTGCATTTGCTTCTTTTTTCAATTCTACAACAATACGAAGACCCGTACGATCCGTCTCATCACGTACTTCAGCAATTCCATCTAGTTTTTTATCTAGACGTAATTCATCCATTTTCTTTACTAGATTTGCCTTATTTACTTCATATGGAATTTCTGTAATAACAATTTGTTGTTTACCACCACGGATGGTTTCAACTTCTGCTTTTCCGCGAATGATGATTTTTCCTTTTCCTGTTTCATACGCTTTTTTAATTCCATCAATCCCTTGAATAATACCACCTGTTGGAAAGTCAGGTCCTTTAATTACTGTTAATAAGTCATCAACGGAACTATTTGGCTTGTCAATACGCATCATTGTAGCATCGATTACTTCACCAAGATGATGCGGCGGAATCTCGGTTGCGTAACCAGCAGAAATTCCTGTTGAGCCATTTACTAATAGGTTTGGGAACATCGCTGGCAGTACGACTGGCTCTTCACTTGTATCATCAAAGTTCGCTACAAATTCTACTGTTTCTTTATCAATATCACGAAGCAATTCAGAGGCAATCGGCGATAACCGCGCTTCTGTATAACGCATCGCTGCCGCTGGGTCACCATCCACACTACCATTATTCCCATGCATTTCAACTAAGACGTTACGTACTTTCCAATCTTGACTTAGACGGACCATCGCCTCATATACAGAGGAATCACCATGTGGATGGTAATTACCAATAACATTACCAACTGTTTTGGCCGATTTACGAAACGCCTTATCATGTATGTTTCCTTCTACATACATGGAATATAAAATACGACGTTGTACCGGCTTTAAACCGTCACGCGCATCTGGTAGCGCGCGGTCTTGAATAATATATTTACTGTAACGTGCAAAACGATCACCTAACACGTCTTCAAGCGGGAGGTCATGAAACTTCTCTGCTTGCATGTTATTCCACCTCCGTCTCCATAATCATTTCATTTTCCAAAATATTTCCTTCTTCTTGCATACCAAATTGTACATTGCGTTCAATCCATTTACGACGTGGTTCTACTTTATCACCCATTAATGTGGTCACGCGTCGTTCCGCTCTTGCCGCATCATCAATTTTCACGCGAATTAATGTCCGCGTTTCTGGATTCATTGTCGTTTCCCATAACTGATCCGCGTTCATTTCACCTAGACCTTTATAGCGCTGCAACATATATCCCTTACCAACTTTTTTCGTCACACCATCTAACTCTTCATCCGACCATGCATATTCAATTACTTCACTTTTCCCTTTTCCTTTACTTACTTTATATAAAGGTGGAAGAGCAATAAATACTTTACCTGCCTCAATTAACGGCTTCATATAACGGTAGAAGAATGTAAGTAATAACACTTGAATATGGGCACCGTCTGTATCGGCATCAGTCATAATTACAACTTTATCATAGTTAATATCCTCGACAGAAAATTCGTTTCCAACACCACCGCCAATTGCATAAATGATGGTATTAATCTCTTCATTCTTGAAAATATCAGCAAGCTTTGCTTTTTCCGTGTTAATTACTTTACCTCGTAGTGGTAGAACTGCTTGGAAACGGCGATCACGTCCTTGCTTTGCAGAACCACCGGCAGAGTCACCCTCTACTAAATATAGTTCGTTCTTCTGCGGATTTCGTGATTGCGCAGGTGTTAACTTCCCGCTCAATGTTCCTTCTGAACGCTTTTTCTTCTTACCAGTCCTTGCTTCTTCTCTTGCTTTTCGTGCTGCTTCACGGGCTTGTGCTGCTTTAATTGCTTTTTTCACAAGAAGTGTTGCTACGTCTGGATTTTCTTCTAAAAAGTATGCTAAGTGTTCGGACACAATCGCATCTATAGATGAACGGGCTTCACTTGTTCCAAGCTTCCCTTTTGTTTGACCTTCAAATTGTAGTAAATCCTCCGGTACACGTACAGAAACAATTGCTGCTAACCCTTCGCGAATATCTGTACCTTCTAAATTTTTATCTTTCTCTTTTAACATTGAGACTTTACGAGCGTATTCATTAAAAACACGTGTCATCGCTGTTTTAAATCCCGCTTCATGTGTCCCGCCATCTTTCGTACGTACATTGTTTACGAATGAAAGAATATTTTCTGAATAGCCATCATTAAATTGAAATGCAAGTTCTGCTTCAATCCCATTTTGTTCACCAGCGAAGTATACAACCGGATGGATTGAGTCCTTTTCTTCGTTTAAATAAGCAACAAAAGCTTCAATTCCTGTTTCATAATGAAAAACATCTTCTAAATCATTTCGTTCATCTTTTAAAGTGATTTTCATGCCTTTTAACAGAAATGCAGATTCACGCAATCTCTCACATAACGTTTCGTAGTTATAATTTGTTGTACTGAAAATAGATGGATCTGGTTTAAAATGCATCGTTGTTCCAGATTGTTTCGTTTTTCCGATTTTCTCTAGTGTTGTTGCAGGAACACCACCATTTTCAAAACGTTGTTCGTATATATTCCCATCACGTTTAATAGTTACAACGAGCCATTCTGATAAAGCATTTACAACCGATGCACCAACACCGTGTAAACCACCACTCGTTTTATAACCGCCTTGTCCAAACTTACCACCTGCATGAAGTACAGTTAAAATGACTTCAGGTGTAGGTTTTCCAAGCTTATGCATTCCCGTAGGCATTCCACGCCCTTTATCAATAACACTAATACTATTATCTTTATGTATTATGACAGAAATTTCGTCACCAAACCCCGCTAATGCTTCATCAACGGAGTTATCTACTATTTCGTATACTAAATGATGCAATCCACGGCTATCTGTACTCCCGATATACATACCCGGGCGTTTTCGCACGGCTTCAAGACCTTCAAGCACTTGAATGGCATCTTCGTTATATTGAAATTGATGCTTCGCCAAACTCCTTGCCCCTTTCCTAATCAAATCAGAACATATGTTTCTATTATAGAATAACGCCTTAACCATACTTTTGGCAAGTTATGTTATGTCTTTTATATACCATTTTCAATAGAAAAATCCTTGTTTTTTCACAAGGATTCCTCTAGGCTACTATTTCAGAAAAATAATCGTTTGTCAACGAGAAATGGATATGTATTCCAAATTACATACTCCACCATTTGATAATTAACCAAATGACAATTATCCAAAATGGGATAACCAGTAGCAATCCCCAAAAACAGCCTTTAAAAAATCTCATGATGAACACCTCGTTCATCTGCCCAGTTTTCAAATGTTATTCTGAGCTGAATTGACCTTTCATTTTCAATATCTAGACTACTTCGTCATCGCATGTTCTACTTTAATGCAACGATCCATAATAACAGTATAGCCCTTTTCCTTTAAAAACCTATATGTATCTTCATCTTGTACTCCTAATTGTGCCCAAAAAACATCCGCGTCAATCTCGACAAATTCTTTTGCAACATCCATTAAAAATTCAGAACGGCGGAATACATTTACAATATCAACATGTTCCTTAATATCTTTTAATGACGGAACAGCTTTTTCTCCTAGTACTTCATCTACGGACGGGTTTACTGGAATAATACGATACCCTGCATCCTGCATTGCTTTTGAAACCATGTATGATGTACGTTCTGGTTTATCGGATAATCCAACAACCGCAATTGTTTTACTATTTTTCAATATTTCACCAATTTCCGTACGAGTTGGGTTTTCAATGACCATACTAAATCCCTCCTATTCTTTTAGTATAGCCGATAAAGAAAGCCTCTTTCAATACGAAAGAGACTTCTTTATTAATTGGTAGCAGCAGAGTTATCCGCAAGAGTAACTGTTTTCGTCATTTTTTCACCATTTCGGTAGAATGTAACTTCAACTTTATCGCCAACTTTTTTCTTCTCATATAAATACTTACGGAATTGAAGCGTATTTTCAACCTTTTGTCCATCTAGTGCTACAACAATATCATATTGCTGAAGTCCCGCTTTTTCAGCTGGTGAAACTGAATAAACTTTACTTAAGAGAACACCACTTGTTACATCTTTTGGCAACTTTAATTGACCTAGTGCATATGGTTGTATCTCTTCTAGGGATGCAACTGTAACTCCCATTGCTGGACGTTTTACTGTACCATCTTTTTCAAGAGAGTCAATCACTGGTTTTGCTATATTGATTGGAATTGCAAAACCAATTCCCTCTACTTCTTGCTGTGCAATCTTACTAGAGTTGATTCCGATGACTTCACCATTTTGATTAAATAGCGCGCCTCCGCTGTTCCCAGGGTTAATTGCTGCGTCTGTTTGAATAACCTGTGCTTCCCAATCCACACGTTTGTCACCATTAATATCAACTGGAATTTCACGCTCTTTACTACTAATAATCCCTTCTGTCACACTACCATCAAAACCTAGTGGATTCCCAATTGCAATTGCCGATTCACCAGCGCGAATTTTACTTGAATCGCCAAGCGTTGCCACTTTATTAACATTAGATCCATCAATCTCTACAACAGCTAAGTCTAACCAAGGATCTTTACCAACTAGTTTTGCCTCCACTGTTTTACCATTACTTAGTTTTACTGCAAGCTTGTTTGCTCCCTCTACTACGTGATTATTCGTTACAATCAAAGCCTTATTCCCTGCTTTTTTGTAAATTACACCCGATCCTGATCCAGCTTTCGTTTCTTCTTGCTCTGCTGGCTGCATTGCAAATGGATCAATATTTTGTTGCATGTTAATTACACCTACAACAACCTCTTTAGCTCCTTCAATCATACCCGGTAAATCTGTTTCATTTTTTGCTTTATTTACAACAGGAACCACAGTTCCCTCTACTTTTGAATTAGAAGTTAAAACCGTCCCGTTCCCATTTGTCCATGGCATATATGGTGCTACGAAACTAATGGATACAGCTCCGATAACTGCTCCAACTAGACCTGTAAAAAAGTATCCTTTTTTACTACCTGATTTTTTGCTTTCTCTCGTTTCACTATGCTCTTCATTCATATTTGATCCGTCATAATATCCCATAATTGATATCCCCTCTCTGCTGAATTCATAGTTTCAGTATAGTCACATTTTGTGTCCTTCTTGTGAACTCATCGTGAAATCCAATTAAAATAATACCCTTATTCAATATTGTAGACAAAAAAACTATAATTTGTACATTTCCACTTACAAAAAAGGGTGTAAATGTACTATATTCCCAACCTATATATTTTTTCAACATATAAGTTGCTATTACGAAGAGCCAAAAGGAAACTTCCCTCAAAAAGAATGCTTTTCTACCGTTTTTCCATTTGTATTTATAAATATCTCTAAGTTGAATTACATAATATTTAAGAGTTATTCCTCAAACTTATATCCCACTCGAATGACAGTCCCGATATGTTTTGCTTTGTCACCTAACTTATTACGTAATTTTTTTATATGTGTATCTACAGTACGATCATCACCATAATAATCATATCCCCAAAGTTGATCTAATAAATGCTGGCGTGATAATACGATTCCTTTGTTCTCCATTAAATACACAAGAAGTTCGAATTCTTTATGCGTTAATATAATTTCTTCTCCATTTACCGATACCGTACGTGAAAGACGATTCACATCGATTCCAGCCATAGAGAGTGTATTCTCTTCGGCAATCCCTACTGCCCCATCAGCACGCTTTAATAAAGTTTTCGCCCTAGCTACTAGTACTTTGGGGCTAAAAGGCTTTGTTACATATTCATCAGCCCCAAGTTCAAAACCTAACAATGTGTCATCTTCGTCAGAACGTGCTGTAAGCATAATAATTGGTACCGCCGACTCTTTTCGAATACGACGACACACAGACCAGCCATCTATCTCTGGCAACATGATATCTAGCATAATTAAATCAATTGTATGTTCCGCAAATAATTCTAACGCTTGTTTTCCGTCTTCAGCTTCTATTACTTCAAAACCTTCATTGCGAAAATAATCACTAACAATTTCTCGTAATCTTCTTTCATCTTCAACAAGCAATACCGTTTTGTTCATCTAACCTATCCCGCCTTTTTACTCTTTCAATCGAATAATACGTTGATTGGAGCTTCCGCGAAATGGAAGTGTCAAGTCTCTTTTTTCAATTTCAAACCTTCCATCGACCAGAACATCCCCATAATGTAACAACTCTATCATATCATTATTTTGAGAACTCTGTATCTCTTCTAATGTATAACCTGTGTAAATCCATAAGTTTTTTTTCAAAGCCTTCACCGCTTTTGCTACCTTCTTCACTTCAGCAGCTTGAAAAAATGGATCTCCACCTGAAAATGTTACATCAGTAAGCACATTTTTGGCAATCTCTTTTACAATTTCTTCTACGGTCATTTCAGTACCATTACAAATATTCCATGACTTAGGATTATGACATCCTAAACAACGATGCGGACAGCCCGCAAAAAATATGACTGTCCGCAATCCTTCTCCATCTACTACACTATCATGAATAATATTCATTACTCTCATTTATGTTTCACCCGATCTGCTTCTTCACTGCGCTTTGCACTATTCCATTTGGACATATCTCCTACAAGATATCCTGTTATACGGCGAATTCTTTCTATTTCATTCTCATCCTCGGTTCCACAACTTGGACATTCATTTTTGATGACACCATGATAGCCACAGCATTTACAACGATCCACAGGGTGATTTATGGATCCATATCCGACCCCATACTCTGCCATCGCCTGTACGATTTGTTTCAATGCCTTTTGGTTATGAACCGCCGCTCCATCTAATTCAATATACGTGATATGTCCACCATTACAAAGTGTGTGAAACGGTCCTTCTAAACGTATTTTATCAATTGCTTGAATGTTATAATAAACCGGAATATGGAATGAATTTGTATAATAATTATGATTTGTCACACCACTAATGGTTCCAAATTCCTCTCGATCTTTTTTAACAAACTTTCCTGATAACCCTTCTGCAGGTGTTGCAATTAAGGAGAAATTCAGCTGATGTTCTTTCGTGGCTTGATCCATCTTCTGTCTCATTAATGCCACAATTTCATTTCCAAGATTCCATGATTCTGTATCTTCCCCATGATGTTTTCCTGTTAAAGCAACTAAACATTCTGCAAGACCGATAAAACCAATACTTAACGTTCCTTGTTTTAAAATTTCAGCAACAGAATCTTCAGGGTGTAGCTTTTCTCCGCCTCTCCATATTCCTTGTGAATATAAAAAGTGAAAATCTCTTGCCTTCTTCGTACATTGATAAGCAAACCGTTCGAGTAGTTGATGAATACCAAGATCTATATAATAATTTAAAGCTTCAAAAAACGCTTCTTGTGAACCGCTAATTAATGCTAATTTCACCAAATTAATAGATGTAAAAGATAAATTCCCTCTACCAATCGCAGTCTCTTCTCCATGAATATTAGACATAACACGAGTTCGACACCCCATATAACATACTTCACTTTCTGGACGACCATCATAATGCACTGCATTAAATGGTGCATCTAAAAATGAAAAGTTCGGGAATAAGCGTTCTGCTGTCGTTTCTAATGCCAATTCAAATAAATCATAGTTCGGATCATTTTCTTCAAAATTGACACCTTTTTTTAGTTTGAAAATTTGAATAGGGAAAATAGGTGTTTCACCTTTTCCTAAGCCAGCTTTTGTCGCCCGTAATAATTGTCTAACTAACAACCGCCCTTCTTTTGATATATCTGTTCCATAGTTAATTGAAATAAACGGAACTTGCCCACCGCCCCGGCTATGCATGCTATTTGAATTATGAATAAAAGCTTCACACGCTTGATACGTATCATTCTCTGTTTCTTTCCATGCAAACTCTTCTACTTGCTCTTTTGTTAACGGATACGCCCCTAATCTTTTCTTATTTCTTTCAAATGTTTTTCTCACATATGGTGCTAAATCCATATCAAACATGGCAAAGGATTGACCACCGTGCTGCATGTTTTGATTGGCTTGAAGAATAATCGAAGAAAGTGCCAACGCACTTTTAATATCTTGTGGTTGCCTCATATGTCCGTGCCCTGTATGAAATCCGTTTTCAAGCAGTTGTGCTAAAGGAATTTGCGAACACGTTGTCGTACCTGTCGCATAAAAATCCATATCATGTGGATATAATATATTTTGATTGATTGCTTTTTTTACTTGTTCAGAAAGCAAATGTTCCACTGCATAATATTTTGCACTCTCAGATGCAAATGTTCCCATCATTCCCATAGGGGATCGTCCATCAACATTTGCATTTTCTTGCATTAAATCCTGTTCATTCCCGTGGACAATTGTTTCAAACATCTTCACTAATTCTTCTCCACGCTCACTTTGTTTCATCATTTCTAAAACCTCCAACTACATCTTGTTCATTCACTAACAAAATGATACAACATATAGTCTTGATCAATCTGTGAGAAATGTAACATTCCTGTGAAAGTTTTTTTAAGAAACTTTGAATTTTTCATTTACAAAAAAGAAATGTGCTCTTTACAAATGTATGGTACAATATACGGGAAAAACTCTTTTTACCCTTTATCAACACATTTGAATAAAGGAGACTGAACTTATGCTTACATATCTTTTATTTATCGTTGCGTATTTACTTGGCTCGATTCCATTTGCACTTGTTGTTGGAAAAATTGGTTACGGAATCGACATTCGCGAGCATGGTAGCGGTAATTTAGGAGGAACGAATACATTTCGGACACTAGGGAAAAAAGCAGGCTTTATCGTTACAATTGCTGATATTTTAAAGGGAACGTTAGCGACAGCTCTGCCGTTAATTTTCGCCTTAGATATCCATCCCCTTTGGTTTGGATTGGCTGCAGTTCTTGGACATGTATACCCAATCTTTGCAAAATTCCGCGGAGGAAAAGCAGTTGCAACTTCTGCTGGCGTACTCTTATGTTATGCGCCAGTCATCTTTGCGATATTAGCCGTTATCTTTTTCACCCTTCTATTTACAACGAGATACGTATCACTTTCTTCTATGGTAACAGCTGTTGTTGCTGTTATCGCATCAATTGTTACTGGGGATAAAATCTTTATTGTTGCAATGTGTTTATTAGCTGGTATGGTTATTTATAGACACCGTGCAAATATTGGACGAATTATAAATAAAACTGAACCGAAAGCAAATTTAACAAAGAAACAAAAGTAAGGTTGCAACCCACATAACGCAAAAAGAAAACGCAAAGCATATTAATAGCGTCTTTTTGCGTTATTTTTTATACTATAGAAAAAGCAACATAACTTGGAGGAACTATACATGAACCTTTCTGTAACAAATGAAGCAGTAAATTGGTATAAAGATGAATTAAACTTACAATCTGGCGATACAATTCGCTTTTTCGTACAATATGGTGGTTGTAGTACTGTTCAAAAAGGGCTTTCTTTAGGAATCCGTAAAGATGACCCTGCGCATCCTGCTGTTCAAATTCAAGAAGAGGGTATTACTTTCTTTGTTGAAGGTGATGATGAATGGTTCTTTGATGGACACGACCTAGCCGTTACCTTTAATGCTGGGGATGACTTTCCACAATTTAATTATGAAAAATAAAAAAGCGCGTGGCGAAATCCACGCGCTTTTTTATTTTTTCTTAATCTCTTCATACTTCGCATACCACTCAGGATATAATTTCTTAAAGGATACGGGACGAAAACCATCTTTTTTCGCACAAATATTTGTTGTTGTAGCGGTAATACAAAGGTCTCCATCACCATTATAAATTTCATATCCATATGTAACACGAAGTGGACTAACTGAATCAATCCATGTTTTCACAATTGCTCTTTCTCCATAACGCATTGCTTTCCGATATGAAATTTGTAAATCTAACACTGGAGAAATAACTCCTTCTTTCTCCATTTCAATATATGAAAACCCTAATTCCTGTATCAATTTTGTACGCCCTAATTCTAGCCATACTAAATAGTTTGAATGGTAAATCACACCCATTTGATCTGTTTCCGCATAGCGGATTTCAATTTCGTGTTCTGCTACAAACATATCATAATCTCCTTCTCACTTCTGTTTCCTCGCATACATTTAATCATAATACAGTGAAATCAAAAATAAAATAGAAACGGTGGATCTTTTACTGAAAGGAGCGAGTATATGATTCAAATTGTAACCGTTCGTAGCGGTGATAGCGTATATAGCTTAGCGTCAAAATTTGGTACTACGCCCGAAGAAATTGTAAAAGACAACGGACTTAATCCAGCTGAAACACTTGTTGTCGGTCAGGCACTAATTGTAAATACGAAAGGAAATAATTATTACGTACAACCTGGAGACAGCCTTTATCGAATTTCTCAAACATATAACGTTCCTCTCGCCAGCCTAGCAAAAGTTAATAATCTATCATTAAAATCCATTCTCCATGTTGGTCAACAATTATATGTCCCAAAGGGCTCCAAACGAGAGATAGAATCTATCGCCTATTTGCAACCTTCCACAATACCTATTAAAGAAAGCTTAGTAAGTGCTACACGGGCTATTAATCCTTTTTTAACATATTTAGCTTATTTCAGCTTTGAAGCACAAAGAGATGGTACTTTAAAAGAACCAACTGAAACCGCTAAAATTGCTGAGCTCGCTAAGCAAGGACAAACAATCCCAATGCTCGTCATTACTAATATCGAAAATGGAAACTTTAGCACCGCATTAGCATCTATTCTTTTAAGAAGCGCTACCATTCAAAATAAGTTTATTACTAACATTCTACAAACAGCTGAGAAATACGGTATGCGTGATATTCATTTCGACTTCGAAAATGTCGCTCCAGAAGATCGCGAAGCATACAACCGCTTTTTACGAAATGTAAAAACAAGATTACCTGAGGGATATACATTAAGTACGACACTTGTACCAAAAACGAGTTCAAAACAAAAAGGAAAGTTTTTTGAAGCACATGATTATAAAGCACAAGGGGAAATTGTTGACTTTGTTGTGATTATGACTTATGACTGGGGATGGCAAGGCGGACCACCTATGGCAGTTTCTCCTATTGGCCCTGTAAGACAGGTAATCCAATATGCAAAATCCCAAATGCCCCCGCGAAAAATTATGATGGGACAGAATTTATATGGTTTCGACTGGAAGCTCCCCTTTAAGGCAGGAAACCCTCCTGCAAAAGCTGTTAGTTCTGTTGCAGCTGTTGCACTTGCTCGTAAATATAATGTTCCAATTCGTTATGATTTCACAGCACAAGCACCGCACTTTAATTATTTTGATGAAAATGGCGTGCAGCACGAAGTATGGTTTGAAGATGCTAGGTCTGTTCAAAGCAAGTTTAATTTAATAAAAGAACAAGGCATTCGCGGAATTAGCTATTGGAAAATCGGACTCCCTTTTCCGCAAAACTGGCGTTTACTTACTGAAAATTTCTCAATTATAAAGAAAGGCTGACAACTGTCAGCCTTTTTACCCATTATTTTCAGATTCATCTTTTATTTCACTTTTCAATGAATCAATACTTTCTAAACGGCGTTGGTTTTTTGCTTCAATTGCAGCACGGTCTTTTTCATTTGAAACTTCTGCAGTTTCTTTTGCCTCATTAAAATTATCAATCGTATTTTGTACCATCTCTTGCAATTTTTCTACATTATCACTTCTGTCATCTGGATTTGCTTTATATTGCTCTGACATGTTGTTTCCCTCCTAATTAAGATATATATACATATTAGCTTTCCAAAAACGAATTAGATTATGTATACACATAAAAAAAGGAGAATGAAAACATTCTCCTTTTCTTTAACCGTTATCCACAATCGGTTGTTTCCCTGTCTGATCTTGCATTTGCTTCCCTTTATTTCCACCAGCTTTTTTTGACTGTGTTCCAATGTGATCTGGTGTAAAATCTTTTGAGTTCTTTTTTGGATTTCCCATAACATTCGCCTCCTTACCACTAGTATCATACTAGCGGTAAGAATTATTCAGCCTGCTTAAAAAGTTGCATTTCATAACGCTTTTCAATCCGTTCTTCAATCCGTTCAATTGCATCACGATCGCTTAACAGTTGCCTTTTATTTTCCTTCACAAGTTCTTCAAACGTTTGCCGACGATTTCTTCTCATGCTGTTCATCCTTTCTCCTTCTCTTTCTTACTAATTAGTATGAGCAAATGAAAAACTCTTTAATCAGATTTGTAAGAAAATTTTATGTTTTGTTAAAGAAAAGTCTATTATGCACAAAAAAATCCATTCGCAGTCCTTGGACAACGAATGGATTTTTCATTTCATTATACTCAAATATTTCTTAATCGCTTCTTCTGCATTCACTTGATTTTCTTTATACTCGTGTAATGCTCGTAACACTGAATCATATTCAGCCAAAATATAGCTCTCTAACTTCGTAAGGTCATCTAAACTTTCAATCATTATTCTCGTCATACCTATTTCACTTTTTAAAGCCGGTTCACATTTTAAGCTAGTAGATATCTCTAGCACGTCTTGTTCTGTTTTTTCAGTTAGTACATATTTTTTTCGCCCTTTTACTTTCATCCTCACAATTGGATAAAAAGCTTTAATATCTAAATAATTTCCGACACTTACATAACGGATCCACTCTACATCGCGATTATGTTTCATAAGCATTTCTTCTATTAATGTGCATACTGCCTCTTCTTCAATCAGCTCTTTTTTCATTTTCTTTTGTCCTTCTTCTTGAATAGCAGCACATTTTCGATATACGGCCGCACATGTAATACAGTCATCAAGTGCATTATGGGAACTCAAACGAATTCCAAGCATTCTTTTTAAAGTTTCCAACTTGTGATTTGGGGCATGCTGCATATATTTTTTCGATAAAAATACCGTATCAATTACTTTATTTTTAGGTTCTGGCAATCTAAGCCTATTTAGATTACTCTTTAAAAAACGCATATCAAACGAAGCATTATGAGCAACAATCGTATCTTTACCTAAAAACGCTAAAAATAATGGCAACACTTCCTGAATCGTTGGAGCATCTGAAACACGATAATTTGTAATCCCTGTTAGACTGGTAATCCGACTTGGAATAAACCTCTCTGGATTTACAAAAGAAACAAATTGATCTACCAGCTCATGATTACAGTATCGAACCGCCGCCACTTGAATTATTCGGTCATTATAAGGATTAAATCCTGTCGTTTCAAAATCAATCACAACATAGTCTGCTGGCAAAGATAAATGTCCCACAACATACTCTCCTTCATGATTATTATCGTTCAAATTTCTTTTATCATATCATGAACAAGCTGTTTGATGAAAAAGAAAAGACAGAAATGGCCTTTTGCCATTCCTGTCTTCTTCATATTATTTTAGTTTTGCAATTCGTTTCTCCATTTCTTTTTGTGTCATCGGCCCGATAAATTTATCTTGAATCACACCTTTTGTATCCACAAAATAAGAAGTTGGAATGGTAATTACTTTATATGTTGTTGTAACAGTTATATCCTTATCAAGTAAAACAGGAAAAGTAATTCCTTTCTCTTCTGCAAACCGCTTCACTTTCTCTTCTCCGTTAGCACCTTCAGAAACCGTATAATTTACAGCAAGGATTTCCACACCATCTTTATGCTTCTTATAGAAAGCTTCCATATCCGGCATTTCCTGCTGACAAGGTCCACACCATGTTGCCCAGAAATTTAAAATAACTTTCTTTCCTTTCAAATCCGATAATTTTACTTTTGTCCCATCTAATTTTGACAACTCAAAATCCGGTGCATTCTTTCCTACTTCAATTCCATTCTTTGCAATGACCTCTTTCATCGTTGCTTCACTTTTCACCGGCTCTTCCCTTACTTGTTCTTCATTTTTTTCAAATTGCACATATACTGCGTAACCAGCTAAACAAAGTAAGATGATAATAACCGTAAATTTTCGCCACATATACATCACCCTTATAGTTTCAGTCATTTATCATTTCATTTCAAAAATAATAATCGGATTTACACTTTATTTTAGCTTATACGGACAAGCTTGGAAATATTCTCCTGATGAATAAACAGAATATTCTTAATTAAAAACCGAAAACCCTCTCTTTTTATCATATAATGATAATAGTTATAATTTGGAAGGGGGTGTGATTATCTATGAACAAAACCGTTTTACATTGGTTACAATACATTTTCATTCTTCCCATTTTATTTTTCTCATTATTTATCACAAGCTGGACTGCCAGCTATTTAACCATTTCGGAGGACTGGAAAGAACACCTCGTCTTCACTCCAAAAACAGCAGAAGGCTCCAATCAAACTTATGAAATTGATAAACTACTGTATGTCTTTAAGTACAGTCCAGTTTTTACTACAATTTTTGTATTATCAATTATCTATTTAATAGGAATTATGATAACTCGCTATTTATACTATAGAAAATATAAAACCGGATTCATTGGGTTACAACTCATGATTGTTCTTCCTATTTTTCTTTATACATTACTTGTCACTCATTCTATAGGTACCATGATTGCTGTGGAAAAGAATTGGGAGAAATACTTAGTCTTTTCACCAGCATCAATTACAGATGTAAATCAAATTTACTATATTGATAAATTGTTATACACATTGCAAAAATCGCCTACCTCTTGCATAATTTTCATTCTAAGCTTTCTTTATATAATCGGATTAATCGTTTTTAAAATGTTTACTCAAATGCGTTTTCACAAACGTATAAACACATGAGGTGATACTCACCCATCTCGTGACTTTTATTTTTGTTATTTTACCATTATTATCTATTGCTTTGGGAATCTTACTCTCTCAGTTGAAATGGCCCTCTGCTGTTATTTCTTTTGTTATTCCACCTATTTTTCGTTATTATATCTGGATGGAATTCACGTGAAATCCCTCTCAATTTCAATGCTTGGATGCTTTATAGGACCTTCTATTCCGTTCCCTCTTATGTTATAGCAATATTTAGAAAATTAAAAACCACAATAAAGAAGATGCTTGTATTTTTTTCTAAAAATGACTTCATTAAAAAAAGGAGGGTTCTTATGCACTCATTTGAAAAAGCTATTCTCTATGTTTTTAGTTTTATATTCTATCCTATTGGTATTATCGCGTGGATTATCTCCCTATTTAGTAAAGATCCTGAAAGAAGAAAAGCCGGCCGTGTTTGCATTTATACAGCTTTGGTATCGTTTATTTTATTCACCACGCTTGGCATTATTAGCTTTTACTCAATTACTTCAATCTCTAGTTCTTAATAATGATAGGCAAGATGAATGATACGGGAGAGCATCTAATTAGTAAAGAACTACGCTATATGCGCATATGTTTTGTCATCTTAATTATAATCCTTATATTTTTTGACAGAGGAAAGGTTGTTGAAGTTTCTACAAACCACGATTCTTCTCCAGTTGATACACTAACTAGTAATATGATTCAAATTGCAGAAAATGCATTTGCTTATAAGAAGAATGATCCTGCAAGTGGTGATAGACATACCCTTAAAATATTTAATTATAATCCTGAAACAACTAAAATGACATCAATAAAAGAATTTAATACGGTAGATTCTTCTACATACGACTATCAACTCAATAAAGCGAAATAAATTGTGATATATCATGAATGTATTCCACTAATACAAACTCGTACAACCTTACCCAATTAGGAATGTCTGAAATAACCAATGTCTCTAATTCTCCTTGCTTCATCCCTTTTCTTTCATTTTCACATAAAATTAGGAAGCTAACCTCAGTCAGCTTCCTAATTTTGATTAAAAATATTTACTTTTCTCTTTTACTACAATAACTTTATTAGTTTGACACTCTAGACTCTTCAATTTTCTCACGAAGAACCATTTGCAGAATACCACCGTGACGATAGTAGTCGATTTCAACTTCACTATCGAAACGTGCTACTACTTCAAATTGTTTTTCATTTCCTTCTGGGTCAATTGCAACTACTTTTACAAGGTCACGTGGTTTAACTGTTTTGTCGATTTGAATTTCAAATGACTCGTTACCAACAAGACCTAGTGTTTCTGCACTTTCGCCATCTTTAAATTGTAATGGCAATACACCCATTAGTACAAGGTTACTACGGTGAATACGCTCAAAGCTTTCTGCGATAACTGCTTTAATACCTAAAAGGTTAGTACCTTTCGCAGCCCAGTCACGAGAGCTTCCCATACCGTAATCTTTGCCAGCAACTACAAGAAGTCCAGTACCGTCTTCTTTGTATTTCATTGCAGCATCATAGATAGATGTTACTTCACCAGTTGGCCAGTAAGTTGTATATCCACCTTCTGTTCCTGGTGCGATTTGGTTTTTAATGCGAATGTTTGCAAATGTACCGCGCATCATAACTTCATGGTTACCACGACGAGAACCATAAGAGTTGAAGTCAACTGGCTGTACGCCATTTTCTAATAAATAGCGACCTGCTGGTGTATGTTTACCAATTGAACCTGCTGGTGAAATATGGTCTGTTGTTACAGAGTCTCCAAATTTACCAACTACACGTAAACCTGAAAGTGTTTCTACTTCACCTGGTTCTTTTGATAAACCTTCAAAGAACGGTGGGTTTTGAATGTATGTTGAGTCATTGTCCCAAGTATATAATGCTTCATTTGAAGTTTGGATTTCATTCCAGCGTTCATTGCTGTTAAATACTTGCGCATATTCTTTTTTGAACAGTTCAGATGTTACGACGCTTTGAACCACTTCTTCAATTTCTTTCGCTGATGGCCAAATATCGTTAAAGTAAATAGGATTACCGTTTACATCTTTACCAATTGCATCATTTTTCAAGTCGATATCAACTGTACCAGCAAGCGCATATGCCACAACAAGTGGTGGTGATGCTAAGTAGTTCGCTTTTACAAGCGGATGAATACGACCTTCAAAGTTACGGTTACCAGATAAAACTGATGTTACTAATAAGTCGTTTGCTGCAATTGCTTCTTCTAATTCTAGTGCTAATGGACCAGAGTTACCAATACAAGTTGTACAGCCGTAACCAACTGTTTGGAATCCTAATTGATCTAGATATGTTGTTAAACCTGATTTATCTAAGTACTCTGTAACAACTTTAGATCCTGGAGCTAATGATGTTTTTACATAACCAGGTACTTTAAGACCTTTTTCAATTGCTTTTTTCGCAACTAAACCTGCACCAATTAATACATATGGGTTAGATGTGTTTGTACAGCTTGTAATCGCAGCGATTGCAATTGCACCTGTTTTCATCGTTACTTCTTGATCTTTTAATGCAACTTTCACTTCTTTATCGAATTCTTGTTCATTGAATCCAAGTCCTTGCGTTCCAACTGGTGCCACAACTGCTTTATGGAACTCATCTTTCATATTTGAAAGAGGGATTAAATCTTGTGGACGTTTTGGTCCTGAAAGATTAGATTCAATTGTATTTAAATCAATTTCAACAAGGTCTGTATAAATTGGATCTTTGCTGTCTGCTGTATAGAATAAACCGTTTGCTTTACAATATTCTTCAACAACGCGAATTTGTTCTTCATCTCTTCCTGTTAAACGTAAGTAATCTAATGAAATCTCGTCAATTGGGAAGAATCCGCAAGTTGCACCATATTCTGGTGCCATGTTTGAAATTGTCGCACGGTCAGCTAAAGGCATGCTCTTTAGTCCGTCACCGAAGAACTCAACAAATTTACCAACTACACCCTTTTTACGTAACACTTGCGTTACTTTTAATGCAACGTCTGTTGCTGTTGTACCGCTTGGAAGTGTACCAGTTAACTTCACACCGATAACTTCTGGTACTGGGAAGTATGAAGGTTGTCCAAGCATCCCTGCTTCTGCTTCAATACCACCAACGCCCCATCCAAGAACGCCGATACCATTAATCATTGTAGTATGAGAGTCTGTTCCAACTAATGAATCCGGGTATGCAACTAATTCGCCTTCAGCATTCTTCACAGCATGAACAACTGGTGCTAAATACTCAAGGTTTACTTGGTGTACAATACCTGTTGCTGGTGGAACTGCACGATAATTATCAAATGATTTTTGTGCCCAGCTTAAAAATTTATAACGTTCTTCATTACGTTTAAACTCTAAGTCCATGTTGAATTCAAGCGCGTCAGCTGTACCCGCTCTATCAACCTGTACAGAGTGATCGATTACAAGGTCTACAGTAATTTCTGGATTAATTTTATCAGGATCTCCGCCCATATCTGCCATCGCTTTTCGAAGTGAAGCCAAATCAACGACAGCTGGAACACCTGTGAAGTCTTGTAAAATTACACGAGATGGTTTAAATGGAACATCTATATCTTGAACATCTTTTGTTCCCCATTTCGCTAAATTTGTAACATGCTCTTCTGTAATAACACGTCCATCAACTTGACGAAGTACAGATTCAAGCAAAACTTTAATTGAATATGGTAATTGCGATACGTTGCCAACCCCTGCATTTTCAAGCGCTTTTAATTGATAATAATGATACGTTTTTCCATCTACTTCAAATGTTTCACGAGATTGAAATGGATTATGTTTGACCATTATGTTTCCCCCCTGTTAAACGTGACTGAGTTGTCTGAATATAAAATGTAGACAAATTTTTCAATACCTTACGATAATATCTTATTACAACTTTCTAAATAAGTAAATAATAAGAAACTTATAGTTTATCATAAGTTTTCTTTATCTCTGGAATTTTGAATAGTCTTCGCTCTCCTTATGAATACTATTACCATAAAGTAAAGCTTTCTTTTTAGAGCTTTTCTTCTCTGTTCATACATGTAATGAACAGCTCAGTATTTTTATAAAGAAAACATTGTAGAGGTGAAAATAAATGGGTAAACGTAAAGCAAATCATGTAATTTCAGGAATGAATGCTGCATCCGCACAAGGACAAGGAACTGGCTATAATGAAGAATTCGCAAACGAGCCACTAACACCAGCTCAGCGTCAAAATAATAAAAAACGTAAAAAGAATCAGTAATGAAAAATCCCAAAAGGTACTCCTTTTGGGATTTTTATTTAATGTTTATAACGTAACAATTCCGAAACTTTTACAAATCGATACCCTTCCTTTTGAAGGGCCGACAGGATTTTTTCTAATGCAGCTACCGTTTGACTACGATCATTTCCTCCGTCATGCAGTAACACAATATCTCCGCTCTTCGCATTTTTCACAACATGATTCACAATGGACTCAGTTCCTGGATTTGTCCAATCTTTTGGATCTTGATGCCAAGACCATAAAACGGTTTGATAACCCGCTTCTTTTGCCGTTGTAAAAACTGCATCGTTAATATATCCACCTGGTGGACGGAAAAGTAGCGGCTCCTTTACCCACTTTTGTAAATACTTTTTCCCCGCTAAAATATCATCTTTTAATCTTTCATCAGATGCACTTCTAGCATATAAATGATTCATCGTATGATTTCCAATCTCATGTCCTTCCTTTAGCACCTGCTTAACTAAATACGGATTCCGCTGAATCCGAAAACCAATCATAAAAAAAGTTGCCTCAGCTTTATATTGGTGTAATAGCTTTAACACCTGCGGAGTATACGTAGGATCCGGACCATCATCAAATGTAATTGCAATTATCTTCTCGTTATTTGGTACCTCCCACGTTACATAACCCGTAGGCTCTAATTCTTTTCTCATCAGCATTTTTGCTTCTACTTTGTCCACTTGAAATATATGTACTACACAAACCAAACAAATGATTATTACAGAAATTTTTCTTTTCAACATATCGACTCCAAACTTGAACAGGTTGTTGAACTCATACAACCTGTTCAATCGCCTAGCAGATCCACATCTCGTATAATGTTTTGCAAATTACTTTCATACTGCTCAAGTTGTGGACGTTGTGTTTCAGATGCTACTTCCAATGCATTTTGAATTTGTTCATATGCCTCTTGAACTTCTTGGCGTAAATGCTTTAAATCCTGACCATAATTCGGATCATTTTTTACAATATTGTTGTATAAATTTTCCGCTTGTACGACTCCTTGTTGTGCGGCTTGAAAAGCTTGCTGTTTATCTTTATGATACGGCATACGCTTTCCCCTTTCTGTTATAGTTAGTCTCACTTAGCTTTACCTTTTTTCATAAAAACATTCTCGTATAAATTTACAAAGTTCTCTCATTCTAAATACAAGAAGGAGGTGCAACACAACATGGAAAAAAACAATAGCAAGTCTATTCGTCAAAACACAAAAAAAGGACAGCCTTCTGGGCAACCTGAGCCGCTAAGTGGGTCACATAAAGTAAAAAACCGAAATCATTCAAGACAAAAAAATCACGCGCATCACGATATGTAAAAGAAGGACAATGCGCATGCATTGTCCTTCTCACTTAAGCTATTTACAACAAACCACTCAACATATTTTCTAGTTTGTTTTTCACCTCTAATTTCTTAATGCATATTATAATATGAATTGAGACTTTACGGAGGGTGTCTTACATGGGCAAGAAAAAGAAAAACTGTCTTTTTCATGTTGATGGTTTTGAAGAATGGATGGATCAGTTTTGCTCTGATTCATACGACAACTTCAGTTTCCCTAATCACATTCACATTGATCTTTGCGAAACGGAGCAAGAGTATATTTTAGAAACTGATATCCCTAATGTGTCAGAACAAGATGTACTTATAAACAAGATGGAGACAGGCCTAGCAATTCATATATTTCATAAGAACTCGTCCTTGCAACGAACAATTTCTTTACCTGCTAACATCATCTATAAAAAAATGCTAGCCTGTTTAGAAAATGGCTTTCTTGCCATACACATTTCAAAAACTGAAGTTGCAAATGAACATGAGAAAAAAGTTCTTTTTTTTAATTAAAACGTTATATAAAAACAGAGTGGAAAAAGTTTGTTACTAATTTTTCCTACCCTGTTTTTTCTTTATTTTATATAAAGTGAAACTTCCATCAGTGTGGGTTTTCTTCATCTCCCACTGATGGAAAGCCTTCACCACTCGAGCTTTTACGAGCAGTTATCCCCTACCTATCTTCCTTTCTTCTCTCTGAACCTTGAGATAGGGAGGATTACTGTCCGTTAATGCGGGGTAAAATTAAGCTTCTAACCCTATTTCATGCATATGCATAGAAAAAGAAAGCAAACTAACAGCTTTCTTCTCCCTGTTTTTATAGTAAATATGATTACACCTTGGCTATCCTAGATAATTCCATGTCAATACCATATGTAAACTGTAACTCTTTGCAAACGTCTTTGATTAGGATGTTCACATCATACTTTTCATTAAATTCAAGAACCGCATTTTCCACTTCCTCATACGTATATTTGTATTCACCAGTGATGACACTTTTTAAATCAAAGCATTCATTGATACAAAGCTGAACGAGAAGCTGATCATACATAGCGGACACATCTTCTTTTTTCCATAATAACTCTTTCACATATAACCGATCGAATATTATACTTTCTCGATTACACTCCATTAAAGTCCGAGTCATTCCATGTAATTCTCGATATAGTTCAGAAATATTTGTATTGAGACGAATCAATTTGTCTACGCCATTTTCATACAGCATTTCATCCACCCCCGTATATTCCCTTTTTCTTATTATAGCAAGAAAATTCTAAAAAAGAGATTTTTTCTTCTGAAATATTAGGAAACTTATTTAGATTGTTTTACAATGAAACTAGTGAGATAGAAAGGAGTACGAAAGTGAACCAAAAATTATATTACATCGATGCCTATCAGCAAACATTTACAGCACAAATTATTAAACAGGCCTATGATAGCGAAGAAAAATTATATGTTACTTTGACAGAAACAGCATTTTACCCAACTGGCGGTGGGCAACCACATGATACAGGAACATTAAATGAAGCTTCCGTCGTCAATGTTGAGGAAGTTGAGGGCGAAATCCGTCATTTTATATCAAGTGAATTACATACAAAAGAGGTAACGGGTAAAATTAATTGGCAGCGTCGTTTTGATCATATGCAACAACATACAGCTCAGCATATTCTATCCGCTGCATTTTGGGATCATTTTGACATTCCCACAATTGGTTTTCATCTTGGAAAAGAAACGATAACAATTGATTTAGATACACCTGAACTTTCGATAGAAACAGCTACTAGCGCACTCCAAATTGCAAATCAGATTGTCTTTGAAAATCATCCTATCCATATTAAATGGATGAACTTAGAGGAAGCAAAACAGTTACCTCTCCGAAAAGAACCAACAATTACAGAAAATATTCGCGTTGTAATCATTGAAAACTACGATTACAACGGTTGTAGTGGCACACACCCAAAATATACAGGTGAAGTGGGGCCAATTCATATAATAGGGTGGGAGCGGAATAAAGGTGGTATCCGTTTAACATTGGTTGCAGGATGGCGTGTACTCAAGTTAATGGAGCGTCATCAACAAATTATTAAAGACGTTTCCAAACAGTTAAATAGTAGTGAAAATGATATTCCCAATAAAGTAACCCAGCTTCTTACTTCTCAAGAAGAAAACGAAAAAGCACTACAAACTATGAACGAAAAACTACTTTTCGTAGAAGCAAATAAATTGTTGCAACAATCCATAGACATACATGCTGGAACACTCATTTCTAAAGTCTTTACACATCGTTCCATGCAGGAAATCACGAAATTATCAGCTATCATTACCGAACAAAATGAAAACTCTATTACATACCTAGTTACCGAAAATGAAGAAAAATTACAATGCGTTCTTGCATGCGGGAAAGCGGTAACAGCAAACATGAATACAATTTTGAAAAATGCTCTTCCTACTATTGAAGGAAAAGGCGGCGGTAATCAAAAAAGCGCTCGCGGCGGAGGAAAAGCAATTATTACGGGTGAAGAATTTCTAGCTCATCTTATTCATTTATCACAAGAAACATTTTAAAGTACAATCTAAAGGATAGCCTGTTGCTATCCTTTAGATTTTTATCTACTTACAAGCCAATATTTTGTTTCAATCCTTGATAAGTTCCTGCATTAGGAAATCCTTTTTCAATAAGTCCTATAAATGTCTCAGAAAAATGATAATTTCGTAATTCTGTTATTGGTACCATCTTCACATCATGGATTGGATTATGATCGAATTCATTAGACGGTAGCTTTATTTCTCCCGACACCCTTTCAAGTAAAAACGTAATATGTACTAGTGATGGCGTAACATCCGGTTTATCACAAATATATAGTAATTCCTTAATTCTAGTTTCCAATCCCGTCTCTTCTCTCATTTCTCAAATCATAGCTTCTTCTAACATTTCTCCCCCCTCTACTCTTCCGCCTGGTAAAGACCAATTTCGATCAGAAACTTTTTGTTTTACAATTAAAAGGTTTTCTTTCTCAATCAAAATTCCAGTTACTCGAACTTGTAACAAATGATTCATATAGTCTCCTCTTTTCATTCTATACATATGACTTCCAAGCTATATAATTCTAGATTATTAGCTAAACCCCTTCCACAAAAAGAACGTACGTTTTATAATTAAAGAAAATTATGGAAGAAAGAAGCGATTTCTATGCGTCCGCCTTTAACAAGAAACATACTAATGGAATAAACGAGTCACAAGCATAGCTCCTGATGCACCGTAAGGATGACCGAGTGTAATTGCTCCACCGTTTACATTTAACTTTTCATAGGAAATTTGTAATTCTTGCGCACAGGCCACGATCTTAGCAGCAAAGGCCTCATTCATTTCAATATAATCAACATCGTCTATTGATAAGTTCTGATCTTGCAATAACTTTTGCACAGCAAATATAGGTCCACCCCCTGGTAAATGCTGATTTACACCAATAACAGCACTATGAACAAACCGAAGAATTGGTTTGTACCCAAGTTTATGAGCCTTTTCTTAATTACTTTTCGATATCTTTATGCAAATGCTCTAATTCTTTTCGCAACGCTTGTTTCAAAAATTTCCCAACTGATGTTTTAGGGATCTCCTCCATAAAAACGATATCATCCGGCAACCACCACTTCGCAAACTGCGGTCGTAAAAATTCATATAATTCTTCTTTCGTTACAGAACTATTTTGTTTTTGCACAACACATGCAACAGGTCTCTCCTGCCACTGAGGATGAGGTACTGCGACAACTGCAGCTTCAAATATAGCCTCATGTGCCATTAAAGCATTTTCTAAATCTACAGATGAAATCCACTCACCCCCACTTTTAATAACATCTTTTGCGCGATCAACAATTTTAACGCAGCCCTCCTCATCAACTGTAACAACATCCCCTGTATATAACCAACCATCACGGAAACCTTCTATAGTGCGTTCGTCATTATAGTAACTTGCAGCTATCCATGGTGCTCGTAAACATAATTCTCCCATTTCAGCTCCGTCCCATTTCACTTCCCCATTTACTCCCACTACTTTCATTTCAACGCCTGGTACAAGATATCCTTGCTTTGATCGAATTTCCAGTTGCTCTTCATAGGATAAATCTGTTTCATAGCTTTTTAACCGTGCAAGTGTCACAAGTGGACTTGTTTCCGTCATACCGTATGCATGCACAAAAGGAACACTATGTTTTTGTTCGAATGCAGCTATCACACTTTTAGGTGCAGCAGCACCCCCACATAAAATCCGCTTCATACTTGATAAATCATAGTTATTATTTTCTAATTCTTGTAAAACACCAAGCCAAATCGTTGGTACACCAGCAGCCAACGTCACTTTTTCATCCTGGATCATTTCAAGTAATATTTTCGGTGTAAACATCGGACCAGGTAAAACTTGTTTTGATCCAAACCACGTTGCTGCAAAAGGTAATCCCCAAGCATTCACATGAAACATTGGAACAATTGCCATTGCTGCATCACTTTCAGATAATGCAGCTGTATCTGCTAATCCTAGAGTCATACAATGAAGTACCGTACTACGATGTGTATATACAACACCTTTTGGGTTACCTGTTGTCGCTGACGTATAACACATACCTGCCGGTGTGTTTTCATCAATATCTTTTAAGAATTGGAAATCAGGATCCCCTTCTGTAAGAAGCTGTTCGTAGTGATAGACCGGCTCTAGTGAAGTTTCTGGAAGTTCTTTTTTGTCGGTCATAATGATGTATGCTTGTACAGTCAATAATTCACTTTGAATTTTTTCAACGAGGGGTACGAGATCTTCATCAACGAGTAAAATGCGATCTTCCGCATGTCCAATAATATAGGAAATATGCTGTGCAGATAAACGAATATTAATAGTGTGCAAGACAGATCCAATACTCGGAATAGCAAAATACGCTTCCACATGACGATGATGATTCCACGCTAAAGTCCCAACTCGTTCTCCCTCTTTTATCCCTAATTTCTGTAACGCACTAGAGAGTCTCCTTGTTCTTTCTCCTAATTGCTTGTATGTTAAAGTTGTTATAGTATCATGTGTACGCGAAACAATTTCTTTTTTTGGAAACAACTTTTCTGCCCTTTCTATCATTGAACTAATTGTTAATGGTACATTCATCATCATATTTCTCCCAACCTCCTATTAAAGCGTTTTCATTTTTAGACATTATACCAAACTTTCGCACTTATAAGTTTTATTTTTCTGTATTTTCAGAATTATTTCCGAAGAAATATTTCTTCTAGCATACACCTCTCATAGAAAACAGAGAGTGACTCCTTTATAAACCACTCTCTGTCTTTTTGAACATATGTATCACACAAAATCGCATACCTCTTCATATCACGACATGTTCTTTTTACAAATACATCATTTTTAATTATTTTTTTGAATTATATTCGAATATATCAAGAATATCTCGTATATGTATCAGACATAATATTAATCGATTTGTATAAGGCATTGGATATGAATGCTTTTCTTCTATTTATATTGGTTTCTGCTTGAACTTTTGATAATTTCGCACTTTCAACAAAAGTATACTTCCACAATCCGTACAAATATAAGCATCTACTGGAGAAGACGTAAACATCGTTTCTTTTTTTCTTATTTGCGCATATCCAACAAACTCACCTTCCCCAATATTGCTAGAGCCACAATAAGAGCATGTATGTATCTCTTTCTTTCGCATGAGAGCACCACCTTCGTTCTGTTTCTACTCCCTTCGACAGCAATCTTCCAATTTCCTTCCATAAAAAATCCTACTTCTCCTAAATTTTAAAAGGAAAAATAACCTTAGGGTCGTATTCATACATTGTAAATACATATTACATTATTTTTTGGAGGTAAAATATTGAACTATTACACTTCATTCAGCAAAAGTAATCGAACAAGCAGAAATCAACATGTTATCCGCTAGATTATTAGCTTTGCAAACAATGGAAAAAAATCCAGTGCAAGTAGATATCAAGCAATTTGAAAATGCGACTGCATTTTCATCAAAAATTATTTCCGGGCCTTCCTTTAATACAGTAAAAGGTGAAGTAAAAGAAGTTGTTGGGAAAGTAACTGACAATAAGGAATTACAAGCTACAGGTAAATGGGATAAGATAAAAGGCACCGTGAAGCATACTGTGGGTAATGTAACAGAGAAAGTACATGAACATAAATAAAACGAGCCTATTTAAGGCCCGTTTTATTTACCATCCTGTTTTTCTAGCACGTATAAATCCTCTTCTATGTTCGACAACTTATCTGTAATTAACTTTCTCGCATCTCCAATCGCTTGGTTATATGCATATGGTCCAAGTAATTTTATCATTTCTTCTATTAAACGCTCTGCTTGAAAACGTCCGATTGTATCTAAGTCTTCCTCTTCAAAAAACTTCTGAATTTGTTCTACAAGCTCATCTTTCTTTTCATTTGGTATTTTTACATTCATCATGAATCCTCTTCTCCTCTATATTTGAGATAATGTTTTCCTTAACTCTACCATAGAAAAACGTGTTCCTGGGCAAGTTTTTGTGACACCTTCTAATTCCCGATGACCAAGTATATGTTCTTCACATATAGAAAACTTCTTCATAAACCACTTACATAGTGAATGTAAAGAATCGATTTGCGCTAAAGTCGGATCATATTTATCAAAATTACCTGTCATACAAATCCCTATCGTTTTGCTATTATATCCTTTTGCATGGGCTCCAATGTATAATCCTCTACCTTCAAACACCGTCCCATCTTCTTCAATAAAATAATTATATCCGATGCCACTCCATCCTCGTACCTTTTGATGGAATTCATGTGTTTTATACACATCCCATCCATCTTCAGCAGTGTGATGAATGATGAGTTTTGTTACGTTTTGTAAAGGCTGCAATTCATCTTGAAACGTCAGTTTTGCTTGCTTAAATTCCATTCAGGATCCTCCTTTACAACTCAATCATGATTATCGTTTTATCATCTGGTCGAATCCGTTTTTGTTCTTCTAATTCTTCTATTATAGAAACATATTCTTTTATACCATGCATGCTTACATATTGTACTGTTTGCTCAAGTGACCAGTCTGGGTGAAATAATCCATCCGAACAAATAAATATTCCTTTCATTTCAGAAAGTGGAAATTCTCCTTGTTGGATCCAAGTAATTGCTTCCGACATCCCATTTGCTACTGAATACCCATTTGGCATATTGGCAAGATAACGATTATATTTTAGTTGCTGCCTAATGTCATTAAATATATATTCTTCCGGTACAAGAAGTCCCTTTTTCCTATCTTCTTCACGCTTTCTTTTCGCTCGTGCACTAATTCCTTTCACTGTATCTTTTGTTAACACCTTTATGGTTTCATCACGCAATGTAACAACAATCATACAGTCACCAAGTTGAGCATATTGAATGCATCTATCCTTTATACGAACTACAGCAATACATGTACACCATACATGATCTTTCTTTGTTATATCAATCTCATAATCTATCATTTTTTCTTGTAACACTTCGTTTACGCTTGCAATTGCTTTTTGCAAACTTGTCACTTCTTTTAGCGATGTAAAATGACTTGCAAACACGTTTGAAGCTAGATATGCTCCATTATGCCCCTCTTCATCTTGAAACGGGACAAGTGGCGTTGCACCATCGCATACACCATAGATTTTCAATCCTTCATTACAAAAAAACGAATCCTCACACTCCTGCTTCAAAGGACTTTTCTGTTGATACATTTGAATTTTCATATTTTTACACCCCTTTAATGAAATATGTAAAAATAATTTGATTTTTCGAATCAGTCTAACTTCCCAAAATAAACTGTTTTCCCCTAATACTTTCAATTTCATATATAATCTTGAAATAATATGATTTTTTAGTGAAGGACGGGAAAAAGATGGTCAGATTTCTTGGAGTTATCATTGGTTCTATCATTATTGCAGTTGCCTTTAATCTTTTCCTTATCCCCCACAAGATTTTGAGTAGTGGAATTGGTGGAATTGCTATTATCTTAGGAATTGTAACCCCTGTAAACACAGGAATTATTAACTTTGCATTAAACTTACCTATTCTTATTTTAGGGTACATAGGTCTTGGAAAAAAAGTAATTTTTAATACAGTTGTCTCTGTTGTAGTATTATCTGCAGCATTATACTGGATTCCAGTACAAATCGTCGCAAAAGATCCCCTTCTTTCTTCCATATTTGGCGGCGTAATTGCAGGGGCAGGAATTGGCCTTGTCTTTAATTGTCATGGTTCCACAGGTGGATTTGATATTATCGGTATGCTACTATCTCGCAAAAAAGATATTAAACTTGGTGGACTCCTCATTATTTTAAATACAGTCGTTGTTGTCATTGCTGGATTTTTCTTTGATTGGGATGTAGCATTAACGAGTTTACTTTCAATCTATGTAACAGGTAAAGTAATTGATGCTATTCATACGAAACATCGTAAAGTTACACTTATGATTGTAACAAATCAAGCTGAAGAAATGAAAAAGAAACTCCTTTCAACTGTTGTGCGAGGAATTACACTTCTTGATGGTGAAGGTGCGTATTCAAGTGAGAAAAAACGTGTACTTATGACTGTTGTTTCACGTGAAGAGCTTGCTGGTATGAAACTAGCCATTTCTGAAATTGATCCACAAGCATTCGTTAATATTACGGAGACTGTTGAAGTATTAGGGTTATTTAGGAGAGGTTAAAAAACTAGGTGAAGTTCCACCTAGTTTTTTATTTATTCTCCATAAATTCTAGTCTATTCCCAAATGGATCTGAAACATAAAATCTAATTATATCTGGACGAGCATAATCATCTATGACTTGAATCCCTTGCCCGATTAGTTTTTCCTTAAATTCATCGATCCCCTGAACATAAAAAGCTGGATGCGCTTTTTTAGCCGGAGAAAAAGTTTGTTCAACTCCTATATGAATTTCTTGATTTCCACAACGAAACCAACAACCGCCACGTTTTCTTAATTCTTCTGGTTTCGGAATTTCTTCTAAACCTATTTTATATCCATAAAAGTCTCTTGCCTCTTCTTCACACCCTACAGGTGCTGCTACTTGTACATGGTCAATCCCTTGAATATAACCTGCCATATCTCTCTCCTCCTTTATATTTTCATTTTATAGTATACTGCTTTAAAAATAACTTATATAAATTTTATAAAACTCCATAAGATTTACTTAACAGCCACAGGCATATCATTTGTTCTATAATGAAGAAGGTGTTTTAATAACAACTTAATCAAAAAGAATGAAAATACATATTATTCTGTAAATTTGTTTTTTATAGAAATATATAATGTTTTTCATATATTATATTTATAATAGGTATTGAATCTGTTTTAGATGCTAGTTGCACGGAGGAAAAATTATGAGTCGGAAAAAGTTCTCATCTATTCAAAAAAGTCGTCATTCGGCTATACCCCGCCGTTTGCGAAATCATATTCAAAATTGTACTTTAACAGAAATGTACGCATCTCTTTTTGAACATAATCCTGATGGTATTATTTCATTGAACTTACAAGGAATCATATTACATATTAATCCCTCTGCGGAAAAAATATTGGGATATACTTCAGAGGAATTAGAAAGAAAAACAATTACTTCTATTATAGAAGCACATATTTCTGATCAAGTACTGCAATTTATAAAAAATACTACAGCTGATAATCAAGAGGAATACATACTTTCTATCCACCATAAAGATGGATATCAAATAGATGTAGTTACAAAATTAGTCCCTATTTTTATTCAAAAGCATCTCTCAGGTGTATATGCAATTATGAAGCCACTCGAGAAATCTGAAAGAATCGAAAAAATGTTAAAAGAGAGCGAAAAACGATTGCGCACATTGATGGACTCAATGCCTGCCTTTGTCATCTTTAAAGATCATGAAGGGCGCTGGCTTGAAGCAAATGATTACGCACTTTCTTGCTTTGATTTTCATGATGTTCCTTATCACGGAAAAAAAGATAGTGAACTCGTTCAATATAATGAAGCGTACCGCGAAGCATTTTTACATTGTGAACAAATTGATGAACTCGCATGGCAACAAAAGAAAATTATTCATGGCGAAGAATTTATTATTCATAAAAGTACGTCCAACCTTATCTTGGATCTTTCAAAAGTTCCACTCTTCCATCCTGACGGCTCACGAAAAGGCCTTATTGTTATGGGCAGGGATGTTACTGAATTAAAGAAAACAGAAAAATTACTACGAAAATCTGAAAAATTAGCAGTAGTCGGACAACTAACAGCAGGAATCGCTCATGAAATCCGCAACCCGTTAACGGCCTTAAAGGGATTCTTAACATTATTGCAACCCGATATTAGCGAACAAAACAAATGGTATATAGATGTTATGCTAAGCGAAATTTCACAAATGGAATCCATTACAAGTCAATTTATGGCAATGTCTAAGCCACAAGTGTTATCTATTCATTCTCACCAAATCCAATCATTAATTGAAGAAGTAGTAACCTTTATTTTACCTACCGCCATCATGCATAGTACACATATTATTATGGATCATCTTTCGACTATGCCAGAAATTCAATGTGATGGTAATCAACTAAAGCAAGTCTTTATTAATGTACTTAAAAATGCGATTGAAGCCATGCCTCGCGGAGGAAATATTTTCATCCAAACAAAGCAAGTAGATGAGAATTTCATTTTAATCCGTATTATAGATGAAGGGTGTGGCATTCCAGAAGATCGTATTTCTCGTTTAGGAGAACCTTTTTATAGTTTGAAAGAAAAAGGAACTGGATTAGGCTTAATGATGTGCTACAAAATAATCGAAGAACATTACGGTAAACTTCAAATCTCAAGTGAGTTAAATAAAGGAACAACTGTAGATATTCGATTACCCATTTCACCGCTGCCAAATAATAACGAAATGGAAAAAGAGTAAATAGATCTTTCTATTTACTCTTTTTATAGTAATTTACTAATATTTTATTCTGTCGCTTGCTCCAGTATTGTTTACATCTCATCAAATTCGTGATGTACAACTTTTTCAAATTCATTTGTTAGCAAGCTGACTATTATCATAGCTAGTAAACTTGACGAAAATCCTGGTACCATTTTATACATCATTTCTTTTAGACTTGGAATTTATACCCAAGCAATGACTGCCACAACACCAACGATCTAATGTTTCGCGCTATTTCTCTCACTTTTCACCTACTACTGGAAATAATTTCGATAACGGAATAACTCTACCTGTTTCATCTTTAAATACAATGTGATCCCTTGTTAAATGCCGTGGACTTTTCACCCCTGCCGCTGCTGATAACGCAAACAAACTATATCTCATGCTCACAATATAATTCATCACGCGCCACTTTTTTTCATTGTGGTCTAATGCTTTTTGATAATGTGGATTCGTTGTCGCAACCCCCGAAGGACATTGTCCGGAATGACACTGAAGTGCCATAATACACCCACTTGCCATCATAAATCCGCGCGCAGAATTTACTGCATCGGCACCAATTGCTAAGGCTATTGCTACTTTATCAGGTGTTACTAATTTTCCTGATGCAAAAACTTTCAACTTATCTCGAACATCAAAACGACAGGCTGTATCAACAAACGTAATGAGTGCTGGTATAAGTGGTATCCCCATACTATCTGCCATCGATTTATAAGTGGCACCAGAACCTCCTTCCGAGCCATCAATTGTAATAAAATCTGGATAAACATTTAATTCCTTCATCGTTTGTAATAACTCTTCTAGCGGTTTTTGTTGCCCGATAACTATTTTCATTCCAACTGGTTTACCACCTTTTTCTTGCAAATCATGAATAAAACGTAAGGCGTCTTTAGCATGATGTAAAAACGCAAAACGATTTGGCGAATTTATCGTTTCCCCTTCTTTTACTTTTCGAACAGCAGCTATTTTCCGATTCACTTTTTGTCCCTCTAAATGTCCACCGCGTATTTTTGCACCTTGCCCAAATTTCAGTTCGAATGCTTTAATATTCGGCTCTTTAGCTTTAACTACGAACTCATCCATTGAAAAATTCCCCTCTTCATCACGATATCCAAATAAACCTGGACCGATTTGAGCAATAATATTTGCACCTGTTTGTATATGCTCTGGAATTACACCACCCTCACCTGTATTAATCCATGACCCCCCTGCCATTTTTGATCCATATCCTGTAGATAAAATATAATTTTCACCAATTGCACCATAAGAAGTAGCAGATGCCCCAAACATTCCATATATTTTCCATGGAAATTTACGATTCTCTCCAACTACAATTGCATCATCTTCCTCATATAGCCAAAGATTTGTTTCATCTGCAGTTAATTTTTCTTTTCTAGAAAACACACCTTCTTTATGAATTACATATTTTTTTGCAGCACGCTCTTCAGAAATGTCCACATTGAGTTCTTCTGTAAGAACTGGAAATAGAGTGTTTGCAATATAATATCCAGATGCATCAAAATCCCGTTTCGAGCCAAAACCTAGAACTTCAGATCGATATTTTGCTAAAAACATTACACTTTGAAAATCATAACGTGAAAAAGGTTTTCCATCTGTATCATTATCAAACCAATATTGCCGAAATTCAGGCCCTATCTTCTCCAGTAAAAAACGCATCCTTCCTAGATACGGATGGAGTTTCAATATAGAATGATGTGTTCGTTTCTTAATAAAAAATGTAGCCATAAAAAAGATAATGAACAGCAAGATTAACAATAATAATATACTAATAATAACGAGTAGCGTTTCATTCATTTTCGCTTCCCCCCTATCATGCCATTCTCTTATATTTTTTGCTTACATAATAAAAGAAGAACACCTTATGTGCTCTTCTTTTATTATTATTCATATCAATGTAGCAAGATGCTGTTTTGCATCGTATTCCTCTAAACTTTCCCCGCGTTTAACACGGTGAACAAAATCCGGATTAGAAATCAATGGTCTACCAAATGCTGCTACATCAATTGTTCCTTCTTGTAGTGCTTCTTCTGCCTCTTTTGGATTTAAATTCCCCACTCCTACAATTATACCATTCCAATATTTACGAACTAATTGATGTAAGTTTTTTCCGTCAGCTATAACTTGCGTATAATTCATTGTGGAAGGGTGGATCATCTTTAGTCCTACTTCATGGAACATCTCTACGAAAGTTTGAATTGCCTCTTCAGGATCTTCCCACATATAGCTAGGATTATCACCTTTAAATGCAGAAAAACGAATAAGTGTTTTATCTGCACCAACTGCGCTTATAACAGCTTGTAATACTTCTTTCATAAACGTTAACCTTTGTTTTAAGTCTCCGCCATATTGATCCTTTCGATGATTCGCAAATTCATAAGCAAATTGATCAATTAAATACCCATGTGCCCCATGAATTTCTACCCCATCGAAGCCTGCTTCTATCGCATTCCTAGCAGCTTGCGCATACTGTTCGATAGTCTCTTGAATTTCTTCTATCGTCATCGCTTCTGGCTTATCAAAAGGCTTCCGAAAACGTGGGACATTTCCTTGAGCAGCAATCGCAGAAGGTGCTTGTGGTAAGAATCCACCTGTTAGTTCATGATGGCTCATACGTCCTACATGCCATATTTGCGCAATAATTGTTCCACCTTCTTTATGTACTGCATCTGTTACTAACTTCCAAGAATCAATTTGCTCCCCGGTATAAATACCTGGGACACCTGGATTCCCCTTCGCTCTTGGGCTAATTATAATTCCTTCCGTAATAATTAGACCAACACCATCTGCCGCACGTTTACGGTAATACTGGACTACGTCAGCTCCAACTACTCCTGTTTCATCATTAGCAAAACAACGCGTCATCGGTGCCATTGCCACGCGATTCCGAAGAGACCAAGCACCCATTTGAATTGGATTAAACAGCTTTGTCTCTTCAATATTTTGAAAAGATCCCCAATTGTTTATATTCGTGCCTTCATATATACTTGCTGCTTTACTATTTGAACTTACCATCCTGTTTCCCCCTTAATTCAATATTATTTCAATAAATCATTAAAAAACTAACTATACACGCATCATAATTCCTCCTATATAACAACGTCAATTTACACGCCCTTATTGTAGAATATCCGTATATTAAACATCGATAATACCCATTTCTCCATAGCTGTACTCCTTTTTTACTTCTCAATTGATTATTGTTATGTAGATAAAATTAAAAATGGTTTCCTAATTAGGAAACCATTTTTATAGTTGACCATATGACGCTAGCAATTTATTTATCTTTTTTACGCAAAGAAGATTAAATAATTACTATCTCCTCAGATGTGAAAAATTCTTAACGATAGAAGTGAGATTGATTAATTATTCTTCTAGAAATAATAACTTATATATACCTAAAACAATGAAAGCCCTACCTCTCTTTCATCCTTACGGCTCCTTGTCCGTGCCAGTGTGAATCAGGATTACAAAAATCAAGCAACTATTTTATCGAGTTATTTAATAAAATTTCGAACATTCGTAAAAGAAATTAAAAAATAAAAATGGATTAGATTGTAGAAATAACAAAAGAGGTTAATGCTCTAAAAGTGGTTTGAAAGAGTTGAATGTCTTTGAAATGATTGATTCTTTATAATTATATTCCCAAAAAATTCAAAATCTTTTTTTGGGATGTAATACATTATCTATAATGAACCTTAACAAAAGCTTTTCATTTGATTTTCTGTGATACCTTTAATCAATCCCAGTTCACTAATCAAAAATTCATGTGCGTTATCTAACATTTTCTTTTCGCTTGCATTAAGTGCTTTTTCTTTCTGCATACGCATTAAATCACGTACAACTTCAGCACCTTCTTGTATTTTACCCGTTTTTATTTTATCTGTGTTCACTTTATACCTTTGTTTCCACGTAAGTAATCTATCTGATTCTCCATGCTGAAAAATATCTATGATGTGTGTTAATGCCGTTATATCCGTAACTGGTCGTATATTTGAACTCAATATTTTTCCCGTAGGAATCATTACTTCCATATTACTGGCCGACATTTTTATGACATAATACTGTTGTTTTTCTCCTGAGATTTCCTTTTCTTCTATGGCTTTAATTATACCTGCTCCTTGCATTGGATAAACAATGTTATCGCCAATTTGAAACAAATAATCCACCTCCATATATGGTAACCTTCTCAAGCTTAACATACATTTATTTTTTTAGCAAAATTTTTATAATATCACAAAATTATTTTTCGCGTCAACTTATTTCCTCTTGAAAAATAAGATTGAGAAATAATAATAATAATTCAATAAAAACAACTTCCCATTACTAGCAAAACAAAGTTCAATTTGCGAAAAACACTATCCTTTTTATTCTACAATTCCTTCATCAGAAACCTCTATGCATTTCGGGTTCAAAACTCTAATTCACCACCTAAATAATGCATTATATTAATCAGGGGATGTATATGGTGATTATTGTTCTTTGTCTACTTGCATTCTGAAATCTCGGTTAAAACGTAGATTCGTTTTTCCTTATACAAAACCAGTTTACTCTTGTATCTTTTCTTGTGTGGTACTCCTATTTTTTGACATGCTTTTATTCCCACCCTTGCAAGAGTTCTTATAAATACTTAACTAGTTTGTGTTACTATTATAGGAAATGAGGTCATTTAGAAATCTTATAAAACAAAAAGTACACCACTACATATAAGAGTGATGTACCATTTTAATATAATGTGCAACAGGATAGACAAGATATTAGCTTTAAAAACCTTCATATGCTATCACTTATCTTTAATATTACAGATTAGGAAAGACTTTTTTTCCTATATACTAACCTGCTTACTAACCGTTTCCCTTGCTAATAGGAAACTCATAATAACTTGTGCAGCTACACGACTCGTCATATCCCGAAAATCAAGTGTTGGGTCAATTTCTACAATGTCCATACCCTGAACAAGTGGTTCTTGACCAAGTGTCGTAATCGCATCGAGTAAAGTCGTACTATCCATACCACCTGGGCCAATTGCTGGACAACCTGGGGCAAATGCTTGATCTAATACGTCCATATCGACAGAAACATAAATAGCTGTAACTCCTTGTCTACGTAAAATCTCAATGCTTTCTGTAATGATATCTTTAATCGCTACCTCGCGAACATGTTTCATTGTATATACTGTGACACCATGTTCTTTTGCATACTCATGATACGTACGAGCATTGGAAAAATTACGAATACCAATTTGAACAAGCTGTTTTCCTGCAATCACATCATTCTCTAGTAAGCTACGAAATGGTGTTCCATTAGACGGTCCTCCGTCTTCTAAATTACGCAAATCATGATGCGCATCGAATTGAATAATGCCAACTTTCCCTTTACTACTTGCAAAACCACTTATACTAGGAAAACTAATGGAATGATCTCCTCCAAGAATAATTGGTACCATTTGTGGATTCAATTTCGTCAAACTGCCGAGCGTTTTAGCAATACGAGCATGACTTTCTTTTATGTCTGTAACATGCATGGTAATATCACCACAATCATACAAGACACTTTCTTTCATATCGTGCTCTTCTGTAATCGCATATGTGCTATATGCATCTAGCATTGCGCGAATGATTTTCGGTGCAAAACATGCACCAGAATGACTAATAGACGGCTTAGAAAGCGGTGCGCCAATTAATGCTGCACCAAAGATTTCTTCTCCCTCTTCCCAGCCTTTAATCATATCACTCCATTTCGTTACTTCACGATCAATAAACTTTGCATTTTTCTTTAAATAGTGGCCTTGCTCCACGTTTTGTCACCTCTTGTATATGCAAGATTACCATTCTTCCATACTGTATTTACATGACTCACACCATAATGATATGGTACATACGCATAATTATATGCATCCCATAAAACTAGGTCAGCCTTACGTCCAACACGAATTTTCCCAGCAACATCGCCGCGATTGATCGCATACGCTGAGTTAACTGTTACAGCATTCCAGACTTCTTCTGGTGTCATTTTCAATTTCAACATCGCAATGCTCATAATAAGTTGAATATTTTCAGTTGGGCAACTACCTGGATTAAAATCTGTCGCTAACGCAACCGCTACACCTTCATCAATCATTTTACGCCCACGTGCAAAGCTTTCTTTATTTAAGTAGAAAGTCGTTCCTGGGAGTAACGTTGCAACTGTATTGGAATTCGCTAGCATTTCAATCCCTTTATCTGATGCTCCAACTAAATGGTCCGCTGATGCCGCACCAATTTCTGCTGCAGCTTCTGCACCGCCAAGTGGATCAATTTCATCTGCATGAATCTTCACATCAAATCCAAGTTCTTTTGCTTTTAATAAAAAGTCTTTCGATTCTTCTACAGAGAATACCCCTGTTTCACAGAAAATATCAACAAACTCAGCTAATTGTTTTTCTTTCATCTCTGGTAATAACTCTAACATCCATTGTAAAAACTCTTTTGATTTTCCTTTATACTCTTTTGGAACTGCATGTGCTCCTAAGAATGTTGAAACTAAATCAATTGGATGCTCTTTTTGCAATTGTGCCGTCGCTTCTAATTGTTTCCACTCTGTTTCATCGTCCAATCCATAGCCACTCTTTGCTTCCACTGTCGTAACACCAAATGACAACATGCGATCTAAATGAAACTTCGCCTTTTGTACGAGCTCTTCTTTCGACGCTTGTTTTGTTGCATTCACAGTTGAAAGAATACCGCCGCCTTGCTCTAAAATTTCTAAATACGGCACTCCCTGTAATTTAAGAGCAATTTCATTTTCACGAGATCCACCAAATACAAGGTGCGTATGCGGATCAACAAGCCCTGGAGAAACCATTTTCCCTTCGCAATCGATGGTTTCTTTTGCTTGCAACCCTTTTGCTTCTTCCGCTGTGCCAATGAAAGTAACAATACCATTTTCAATACCCACTGCACCTTTTTCGATAACAGGAAGCGTGTTCATCGCTTCCTGTCTTAACAAGCCATCTTCTTGATCCATTGTTAGCAATTGACCGATATTCGTTAGTAAAATGTCCAGCATGTTTCTTCCTCCTTATTTCATCATTGGAATGTTAACGCCTTTTTCTTTTGCTGTTTCAACAGCTAAGTCATACCCTGCGTCAACGTGGCGAACAACTCCCATTCCAGGATCAGAAGTTAATACGCGTTCAATGCGTTTTCCCGCTTCTTCTGTTCCGTCTGCAACAATAACCATTCCAGCGTGAAGTGAATACCCCATACCAACGCCACCACCGTGGTGAACAGATACCCAGCTTGCACCATTAACACTATTGATTAATGCATTTAAAATTGGCCAATCCGCTACTGCATCACTGCCATCTTTCATTGCTTCTGTTTCACGGTTCGGTGAAGCTACAGATCCACAATCTAAATGGTCACGACCGATAACGATTGGTGCTGATAATTCACCGTTTGCAACCATTTCATTGATAATACGCCCGAATTTTGCACGCTCTCCGTAACCAAGCCAACAAATACGTGATGGAAGACCTTGGAACTCAACTTGCTGACGTGCCATACGAATCCAGTTACATAAATGCTCATTATCAGCAAATTCACGTAAAATTACTTCATCTGTTTTATAAATATCTTCTGGATCGCCAGAAAGTGCCACCCAGCGGAATGGTCCTTTTCCTTCACAGAATAATGGACGAATAAACGCTGGAACGAATCCTGGGAAATCAAATGCATTTTTTAACCCTTCATCGAAAGCAACTTGGCGAATGTTATTACCATAATCAAATGTAATTGCACCTTTTTGTTGCATTGCAAGCATTGCTTCTACATGTTTTTTCATGCTTTCTTTTGATAATTGTACGTAGCGTTCTGGGTCTTCTTCACGAAGTTTTGCCGCTTCTTCTAATGAATAGCTTACTGGAACATAACCATTTAATGGATCATGTGCAGACGTTTGATCTGTCACTAAGTCTGGTGTAATATCACGTTTCACAAGCTCTGGTAAAATTTCTGCGGCATTTCCTAATAGTCCAATTGAAATTGGTTCTTTCTTCTCTTTATATTCTTTCGCAACAGCTAGTGCCTCTTCTAAAGATTCTGTGTACATATCACAATACCTTTTTTCAATACGGCGATCGATGCTGCGCTTATCTACATCAATAGCAATGACTACCCCACCGTTCATCGTAACAGCAAGAGGTTGTGCACCACCCATACCACCTAAACCAGCTGTAAGTGTTAATGTACCTTTTAATGAGCCACCAAAATGTTGGCGTGCTGCCTCTCCAAACGTTTCATATGTTCCTTGTAAAATTCCTTGTGTGCCAATATAAATCCAGCTACCAGCTGTCATTTGTCCATACATCATAAGACCCTTTTTCTCAAGTTCACGGAAGTGATCCCAATTTGCCCACTTTGGTACTAAGTTTGAATTTGCTAGAAGAACGCGTGGTGCATCTTCATGTGATTTAAAAATTGCAACTGGTTTACCAGATTGAACAAGTAATGTTTCATCACTCTCTAATGTTTTTAACGAATCAACAATTGCATGATAGCTATCCCAGTTACGAGCTGCACGACCAATGCCGCCATATACAACTAATTCTTCTGGCTTTTCAGCTACTTCAGGATCTAAATTATTCATTAACATACGGAGGGCTGCTTCTTGAATCCAGCCCTTAGTTTGTAATTCTGTTCCTCTTGGCGCGCGAATTGTTTGTTTTACGTTTTCCATTTTAATCTCTCCCTTTTCCCTTTTTATAATGCTGCATTTACATCCATTCGTTCCTTCGTAAAGCGACTTGTTTTTAACCAATGTGCAATATTTTCAATATCTGTTGAGAAAATACGGTCATTTGTAATTGACGGTACTTGCTGACGTCCTTGGTGATAAAACGCTTTCGTTACTGTACTCATCTCTTCAATACCACGATATTCCGCCGCTTGCATTGCACAAATCATTTCAATTGCAAGAACGCGTCTTACATTTTGAATGATTTGATGTGCATGACGTGAAGCAATTGTTCCCATACTTACATGATCTTCTTGGTTAGCTGATGATGGAATCGAATCAACACTTGCTGGATGAGCTAGCGTTTTATTTTCTGAAACAAGTGAAGCTGCCGCATATTGCATAATCATTGCACCAGACTGGAGTCCTGGCTCCGGACTTAAAAATGGTGGTAAATCATTTAATTGCGGGTTCACAAGACGTTCAATACGGCGTTCAGAAATATTCGCAAGTTCTGCCATCCCGACCTTCAAAAAGTCCATTGCAAACGCAATTGGTTGTCCGTGGAAGTTCCCACCAGAAATTACTTTTTCTCCTCCATCAAAAATAAGTGGATTATCTGTTGCTGCGTTCATTTCAATTTCTAATTTTTCTTTAACATAATTTAAAACTTGCCAAGAAGCACCGTGTACCTGCGGGATACAGCGAAGTGAGTATGCATCTTGTACACGAAGCTCCCCTTGCCTTGTTACAAGTTTACTATCTTGAAGTACATCGCGAATACGCTTTGCAACTTCCACTTGTTCTTTATATCCACGTGCTTTATGCACATTTTCATCAAATGCATCGATAATGCCGCGCAATCCTTCAATTGTCATTGAAGCAATTAATTCTGATTGATAAGCAATCGCTTCAGCTTCGATATAAGAAAGGATTCCTTGCGCTGTCATCGCTTGCGTACCATTGATTAACGCAAGCCCTTCTTTCGCTTCTAATTCGATTGGCTCTAGTCCTTCTTCTGTCAGAGCTACCATCGCATGAACGCGTTTCCCCTTATAGAACACTTCACCTTCTCCCAATAGAACAAGAGCAAGATGGGATAATGGAGCTAAATCACCGCTCGCGCCTAATGAACCTTGCTGCGGGACAACTGGATGAATTTTACGATTTACAAACTCTAACAGCCTATTTACAACAAGTGGACGAACACCAGATACACCTTTTAACATCGTATTAGCGCGTAAAATCAACATTCCTCGCGATACTTCTTCAGGGAATGGATCGCCAATTCCGCATGCATGTGATTGAATTAAGTTATGTTGAAGTGCCTTTACATCATCTTTCTGAATGAGTACATCACTAAACTTTCCAAACCCAGTTGTAATACCGTAAACAACTTTTCCATCCTCTACGATTTTTTCTACAACTTCACGGCACTCAGCCACTTTTTTCATGCTGTTTGGGCAAGCTGTTACCCCTTCCCCTTCAAACAACAAACGTTTCATTTCTTCTACTGTCAATGAATGTCCTGTTAACGTAATCATCCTTTTTCCTCCTTAAAAGAGCAAAAGGGGACCTTACCTTTTTAAGACAGACTTCTGTCCCAAAAAGCAAGGCCCCCTTCTAACTAATAGACTATGGGCAAATCATATGTGATTAATTCCTAAACCAATCGCCTCATGCTCAGATCCTTTTACAGGCGCACCTATCGTTCCATAAAGTGCAACAGCAAGCCATTCGCCTTCTTTTTTCCCGTCGTATGGTGTACCGCGCACAATTGCAAACCGAAGACCTACCGTACGAAGAACGTCTGCTAACTGAATTTGACCTCTCGTCACTCCGTACAATGCTTCCATGATTGCATGATAAAGTGCATGCGTTTCTCTGTAAACGTCTGTTTCAATAACTTGGTTGCTTTTAGCCGCTGTTTCCATTGCTGCGACAACCTTTTGCGAATTCATAGAACCAACTTTCCCAGTACAATATTTCCAACCTTTTGGAATGGATAATACAGGGCTTTCATTCTCGTCCGCAAGCGCCAACAACATGGCCATACGACCAATTCGATGTGTTCCTTGAAGAAGCATGTGACTCTCTCATTTCTTGTGAATTGTTTGAATATTACCTAATTTAAGAATATATGAAAACGGTTTAATCGTCAATAGTTTAAACGATTATTTGAATAATTTTTTTCAATACTCTGTTACCATTGTGTACACACTTCATTTACAGAAAATCCCAAAGCGTGCTATAGTCTCACTAACAGCTGTAAGGGGGACCCAAAATTGGTTAAGAGAAAAGATATTCACTTTCGAATTGACGAAAGATTACTAGAAAGATTTGAAGCAACACTTCATTATGAAGGCCTAAATAAAACAGATGTTTTAACACATGCTATTCAGCAATTTTGCATAAAGGTGGAATCAGAAAAAATGAATGACGTAAAAAGACAATACGCTGTAAGTAATCATCTTCAAACACGGATTGATACCCATAAAAAATATGAAGAAAAACGAGTAGACTTAGATGCAGTTGTAATTGAGCATTTACAATTACAAGGAACAGAAAAGATATTAGAGGTTGGATGCGCTAACGGGAAATTCCTTGCACTGCTACAAAAAAACGGTCATAAGGGACATCTCACTGGTCTGGATCAATCTACAACTATGCTGCGAGAAGCTGCTATGAATGCAGCACAGCAACATGTAAATATTGAATGGAAACTTGGAGACGCTACCAAACTTCCTTTCCCAGCTGATTCTTATGATTGGATCATCGCAAGACATATGCTGTATCACATGACGGATGTTGAAAAAACAATTCAAAGATTCCATAAAGTAATTTTTCCTGAAGGCAGATTCCTAGCCACGACAAATTCCAAAATCTCATTACCCCGTATGGATGAGATGTGTAACAAAATGTTAGTCGCATTCGATTTACCCGAAAAATCACCATCAGCTTCTCCATTTTGTTTAGAAAACGGAAAACAATTATTACAATCTGTTTTTCAAACTGTGGAGGAAACAGTTATTCATAATGCACTTCTATTTCATCATGCTACACCTATCGTTAACTATATCTCTAGTATGTTTCCATCTTTAAACATACCTGATGACATTCATCTTCATTCAGAAATGAAAGAATGGCTGACCATTGAAATAGAAAATGAATTATCTCTTCATGGCGGAGTATGGCGTGATCCAAAAACACTTGCTATTTATCGGTGTACAAAATAAGCTTGAATCTACTTTGTAACAAATTCTTCAAATTTATCTTAGGTTGATGTTGATATGGCGATACCCTAAGAAGAAAATTACATATTATAAATATAACAATAGACAAAAATACAAGAGGTGAAACTGTTGGCTATAAAACAAAAGAAAATTAAGCTGGTAATTGGTGCAGGGGAATATAATAATAATCCTGGCTGGTTACATACGAATGAGGAAGAATTGAATTTATTAAAAAGGGAAGATTGGATAAAAAGGTTTGATCCTAATTCTTTAGCGGTAATTTTAGCGGAGCATGTATGGGAACATTTATCATATGAAGAAGGCATAGAAGCGGCGAAAGTATGTTATGAATTTTTAAAGCATGGTGGTTATATTCGATACGCCGTTCCTGATGCATTTTTCCCAGATGAAGAATACCAAGAGGGTGTACAAGTTGGGGGACCTGGACCTAAAGACCATCCCGCAGCTAGTCATAAAATAGTTCATAATTATGAAACTTTAAGGAAAATGTTTGAAACTGTTGGATTCGAAGTGAAATTACTTGAATATTGTGATGAAGAGGGGAATTTTCATTACAATGAGTGGGATGGAGCCGATGGGGTTATTTTTCGTTCAAAAAAATATGATCCACGAAATCAAGGGGATAAACTTGTTTTTCCATCGTTAATTATAGATGCAATAAAGTCTTAGTTATTAAGCTAAACAGGTGCTTTTCTTGAAGAAAAGCTTTAAAGTCGATCTCCAATAGGAGATTGACTTTTTTAGTATCATAATGGCCTCCATCTCCTCACATGAATTTACTAGAATACCATTAGAAGCGTTGAATTAATATGACCTTTCACTCTATATTAAAGCCCTTGTTTAAGAGCAATTTCTTCATATGCTTTTCTCCTTCACCCATTTCATAAAATATCTCTCTGTTTCCTCTACTGTCGCTTCATCAGTATTCACATATGTAACGGGAAATTGTTTATACCATTGTTTTTCTATTTCTGCTAATTCTAGCTGTTTTTCAAACGTACTGCGTCTTCTCGTATTATCATTCTTCTTTCTCTCTTGCAATATCTTTTTAGAAACATCCAAATAAAAAATCGCATCTGAACGGCATCTTCTTAATTTATACAATTCATCTTTTAGTTCGTTTTCGATATCCCAATCCATCCCTATCAATTTTGGAAAATATATTGTATAAAATTCAATACCTTCTGAACCACGATCAAATATCACAATACGCCCTCGCGCATTCTGAATTTCTTTTATTTTCGCTTCAATAAACATTCTTTGATTTGTAATAAATCCCTCTTTTGTGTAAATATCCAAATTTAAATTTTTTCTTTTTTCTACAATTCCATAAGGGTTTTCATACAATATTGGGAATCCATGCTTTTCTAATCTTCTTGCTAACGTTGTTTTTCCGCTTGCCATTGGTCCTTGAAGTGAAATTATATACGTCATTTCTTTTACCCTTTCCCACTAAAATAAACCTCTTTTTTACAATAAACGGAATTTTATAAACTATCAACAAAATACTCCCTACCTTGTTTCCTATTTCTATCTAGCTTATAATAAAAAACAGAGATGATTATGGACGCCTTTTATGTAAGCTTGGAAATCCAAGCTTACATTATTTTTTGCTTTCCCTTTTATTAGAAACAGGGTATACTAGATTGGAACATACGTTCTGAATAATTACATATAGTAAGGAGATAGAACAAATGGTATACGATACAAAAGTAATTTCTTGGAACGAATCTTTAAAACAACTACAACGTCGCTACACAAATCAAGCAGTAGATCGAAAACAATTTGAAGATGTTGAACTCATGGAGTTTTTCCGCGATAACGACTACATTTCTCTTCCTACACATATTAGCGGCCTATCAACAAAACGTTTTACTTCTTACTCTATTTTCACAACTGAAGATAAAGATCGTAAAGTCGGCACACTTATTATTGAATATTTAGAAGATGATAATGACCTATTACGTGTTGAACAACTATACTTCGTTTAATTCAGAACGCTTGGTCAAAATGGCCAAGCGTTCTTGCTTTCTATCAATTTCACCGATTATAATACTAGTAAAGGAAAACTGCTATCGTAAAGGGGGTATACACTTGCTCGAAGGATGGTTTAGTTGGTTTATTGTTACTTGGACTGTTATTTTACTAGGCTTTATGTCTATTGGTGGATATTTCATGTTCCGAAAATTCTTGAAACGTCTACCGAAAGAAGACGGCATGTCTATTTTAGATTGGGAACAACACTATATCGATCACACACGGCATTTATGGGATGATGAGCAAAAACAATTATTAGAAGAACTTGTAAGTCCGGTCCCTGAACTTTTCCGCGATGTCGCAAGATCTAAAATTGCTGGTAAAATCGGAGAGCTAGCGTTAAAAGAAAAAGCCACAAAAATAACTGAAGATTTAATTATTAAAGGATATATTGTAGCAACTCCAAAACGAGATCATAAGTTTTTAATTAAAAAATTACAAGAAAAGCAAATTGACTATTCCCGTTATCAATCACTGCTGGCTAATTGACCTACCCCTACCTTCACTTCGTTTAGAGGAGGGGATCTTCTCGGTTAACATAATAAAAAACCTCAAGGAATCTTGAGGTTTTTTACGTTAATTTCATATCTTTCTCATTATAAAATCCATCTTCTTTTTCCATTTCCTTTTGCAATTTCGTGAATGAGCGATACATTGCGATTCTCCAAGATACAATCATTGCAAAAGCAAGTAAGAAGAACATACCACTTAGTTGCCCTAAATCAAGCGATTGACTTAAATATGTTTTAAAGACAATACGTACCACGAGCAAACCAATTAAAATAAATACGAAAGCTTTGGAGCGTTTTAAATAAATTTCTTGTCCACGCACTTCAAATTTAGATGTTTTAATAAGAAAAATTGAGAAAAACAAACCTACACCGATTGCTTCTAACATTTCTGCTGGCGTTAGGCGAAATTCCGGAAAAATGTACATCAATGCTCCCGTACTCATAAAAAATGGTGGGAGAATGATTTTTTTCAATGTTGCAGGTTTCTTCGCTGCTTTTAAACGAATGAACATCGCACCAACAGCCATACAAACGGCAACAATACTCGACAAAAGAACTATGTTCATACTTTCTCATCCTTTTTTGTGGCAATATGAAAATCTAGTTTCATTATATGCTTTTCTGTTAGTATTTCCAACATTTTCACAGGATAATACTAAAAACCGGTGAAACCACCAAATAAACTTGAGAAATACGCTATAATTTTTGTCATCCAATTAAAGTATAAGAATATACCCATAACAATCATGATATATCCGCCTACTTTCACAAACGTCCCACTATGTCGTTTAATCCAAGACATTTTCGTAATAAAAAATGAAAGTATAAAAAATGGTATTGCAAACCCAAGTATGTAAGCAATCATATATAGCATTGCTGATTCTGGATTCGTAGTAGCCAGTCCAATTACAGCTACTAAAATGGGTCCTGTACAAGGTGTCCAGCCAGCAGCAAATGCCAAGCCAATTAAAATAGATCCAATATAACCACTAGGACGACTTTTAAATGTAAATTTTCGATCTTGCATTAAAAACTTCGGTTTAAATACCCCCACAATTACAAGTCCAAATACAATGATGAATAGTGCCCCTAACTGTCTGATTAAATCTTTATAATCTTGGAAAAATGATCCGATAAAACTCGTACCAAAACCAATTGCGATAAAGACAATTGAAAATCCAAGTAAGAAAAACGCCGTATGTATCATACTTCTTTTACGAAGCATCGCATTTTCTTCTTTTAATTCAGAAACTGACATTCCCGTTATGTAAGATAAAAATGCTGGATAAAGCGGTAAGCAACAAGGGGAAATAAATGATAAGAATCCCGCACCAAACGCTAAAAAAATATTAATATCTTGCATCGTTTCACTCCTCTCTTCTACAATATTGTAGCAAAAATGAAAGAAAATACTATGTACAATTCATGAATTCACTATTTACAACATTTTAATAAGAAAAAATAGCTGCACACTGCTATATAAATACAAATTAAAAAACCGAAATAAAATCCTTCTTTTCAGGTGGGAGAGAGCATCCCGCCATGCATAGAAGCGGTCCGATCCTTTTCCTGCCCCATGCCAAGTGAAAACAAAAAGAGAAAACAAGTAGCAGTCACCTTTTGTTATCCATAACCATGGCTTATATGTCGAAAAATCAAAATGGATTTATATATTCTTTCTGAAGCGGTTTCATTTTCCTTCTATTATAAATATATTCTGTCATTCATTAACATATCAAAGCTTTTTCTAAACAACAAATCATTTGTATACTTTCCCCCTATACGCTAGGTATTTCCTGTGAAAAATATTTTTTTCAAATGATAACTTTATACAACTCGTTCCCTATCTTACAATACTTCTATAATTATAAATTTCAAGATTATGCATAAATATCATACTTTTATTATTACGCTATAAAATGTCACACTTTTCTTTCATTTGACCCTTCATTTTTAATTTTGTATACTTCCATCTAGTTATATATGTCCGTTTTGGAACAACTTAATATATAGGATGGGAGGAATTTTCATGCTTCGTTATTCTCTTTTAGTTTTATTAGGAGCATGTAGCTATGGAATTTTAGCTATCTTTGTTAAACTTGCATACGCAGAAGGTTTTTCACTTGGAGAAGTAATTGGTAGTCAATATTTGTTCGGTTGGTTTATTTTACTTGGAATTACTCTTCTTTTTTCTAGACACCGCGTTCCACTTAAACAAATGCTTATTTTATTTGTCGCTGGAACATCAGCTAGTTTTACCGGTATCTTTTATTATGCTTCACTGAAAACTGTACCGGCATCTATTGCCATTATACTATTATTCCAATTCGTGTGGGTTGGCATTATCATTGAAGCTGTAGCAACAAAAACATTACCGTCAAGAGAAAAAGTCATTTCTGTTCTCTTTTTACTTGCGGGTACATTCTTATCGAGCGGATTATTAGAAAAATCAGCAGGTGACTTCGATACAACTGGAATCATATTAGGTTTACTATCTGCTGTTACATTTGCAACCTACATTTTTGTAAGTGGTAAGGTCGCTGTCGAAGTGCCCTCATTACCAAGAGGCGTCCTCTTAATGGCTGGTGCTTTAACTTTAGTAATGGTAGTATTCCCACCAACATTTATTTTTAATGGGGCTATTTCACAAGGACTTTGGAAATACGGTTTAGGATTAGGAACATTCAGTATTGTTATTCCATCAATCGCCTTTACAATCGGAATTCCAAAAATCGGTTCCGGCTTAGCCACTATTCTTGGTGCAGCCGAATTACCTGTTACAACAATTATGTCTGTATTCGTTTTAAAAGAAGCGGTACTCTCTTCTCAATGGCTTGGTGTATCACTTATCTTGGTTGGTATTGCAATTCCACAAATTGCATATGCAATGCGCGGACGATATCGAAAACATCATACACATAAGAAAGTTGCTGCATAAGCGAAAAGAGGCTTCTCATTTGAGAAACCTCTTTTTTAGTATATCTTGTATTTATGAATTCCTTGTAAATAATAACATGTGAAAAATTTCAAAATTAATTTAAGGGATATTTTTCTCTTACAGATTCATTAAAAACACTAAACTCCTATATAATTACTAATGAATAGATTTTTTATTTTTATATACTTAAAATATAAATTGAAGTTTATCCTGAGAAAGAAGGCAAAATAGATGAAACCCATCACAAATCAATTAACAGAGAAGCTAATCTCCATCCGCCGTCATTTACATCAATATCCAGAACTATCTTATGAAGAAACAGAAACAACAAAAGCGATACAGAACTGGTTAAACGAAGCTAACATCACAATTATTAGTTCTAATTTAAAAACTGGCGTAATCGCAGAAGTTTCCGGTGATAAGAATGGACCAATTATTGTGCTCCGTGCTGATATTGATGCTCTTCCTATACATGAAGAAACTAATTTATCTTATGCTTCTAAAAATCCTGGTAAAATGCATGCATGTGGACATGATTTTCACACAGCATCTATTCTCGGCGCTGCCTACTTATTAAAAGAAAATGAATCTTCACTTAACGGAACTGTTAGATTCATATTCCAAGCTGCTGAAGAAAGCGGAGACGGAGCATGCAAAGTAATAGAAGCTGGTCATTTAGAAAACGTACAAGCCATTTTTGGTATGCACAATAAGCCCGATTTACCAGTTGGTACAATTGGTATAAAAGATGGACCACTTATGGCCGGCGTTGATCGTTTTGAGATTGAAATACAAGGAGTTGGAACACATGCAGCTGTACCTGATGCTGGTGTTGATCCAATTGTTGCCTCTTCTCAAATTGTTATGGCACTACAAACAATTGTAAGCCGAAATGTAAGCTCTTTTCATAACGCTGTCGTGAGTGTAACAAACATTCATTCAGGAAATACATGGAACGTTATCCCTGAAAAAGCAACTTTAGAAGGAACCGTTCGTACATTCCAACCTGAAACACGCCAAAGAATACCAGAACTGATGGAACGTATTATTAAAGGGGTTTCTGATGCACTAGGTGTTGAAACGAAATTGCATTGGTATCCAGGTCCTCCTGCCGTTCATAACGATATAAAACTTACAGAATTATCTACCCATATTGCTCAAGTAATGGGCCTCCAAATTATTTCACCAAAACCTTCTATGGCAGGAGAAGATTTTTCATTTTATCAACAAAACATACCTGGTTCATTCGTCTTTATGGGAACAGCTGGGACACAAGAATGGCATCACCCTGCTTTTACATTAGATGAAGGAGCATTACCTATAAGCGCACAATATTTTGCTTTATTAGCTCAAGAAGCTATTAACAAATTACGATAAAAAAGCCGTTAAGATCATTCTTCTTAACGGCTTTTCCATCTATTATTATGTTAAATCGCGCTTTGAAAATACAGTATAGGAAATACCTAGGAAAACAAGTAAATAAATCATCAGAATACAAGAGGCAAATGGGAATGTTATCCCTGAAACTAAGCTTCCATGTTGTAATATTCCATATAAATCTGTATTTGCCGGTAACAAAAATTTCATCCATTCATATCTAGATGCTGGCATTAAAATGATTCCACCAGATAATGCCACAAATAAAGAAATACCTATTGCACCCCCACTTGATCTTGTTAGAACAGAAATCATAAAAGCAAGCGCTGCATACACAAGAGTTGGTAGCCATTCTAATAGATAATACTGGCTCACATCACCAAAGATATTCCGCTCAATAATACTACCATTTTGTACAATAAATTCCGTCCATGCTGGCTGTTGAAACTTATAAATAACAAACCCACATAACAGTGAGAAAAGCATATTAAATATAAATAGTAATCCAGAAAAAATAACAATCGCAACATATTTCGCTGTTAAAATTTTAAATCGATTCGCCGGGCGAATCATTAAGAATTTATAAGTTCCCCAGTTGTACTCATTTGCAAAAATTGTACTAGCATATACAAGAATAAATGGTAATAAAATCGGAAAAATAATTAATCCGGTATCTCTCATAAAAGTTAGAGGTGAAGCATCTGCAGGTGGTGTATTCGTATCTAAGTGCTTCATTTTAAGCTGATACTCTTTAACGAGCTCATCTCCTGATTTTTGATTTATAATATCCTGTTTCGTACTTCCAAGTTTCTTTTCAATTTCTGCCGTTCGCTCCGTATACTCTGTTTTCCAATCTCCTGATAAAGACGGAAAGTATTTAACAGAAACCCATCCTAAACCAATAACTAAAATTGCAATAACAACAAACGGTATCATTGTTCGCTTTCGCTTAAAGATTTTATACAGTTCGTTATAAACTAAATTAAACAATATCCTTGCCTCCTGTTAATTCTAAAAACTTCTCTTCTAATGTTTTTCTTTCTTCATAAACACGATAAATACGAATACTTTTTTCTGTTAATGTACGAATCACATTTGGAATTTCTTCATTTTCCACAGTAAGAATTAATTCATTATCTTGAATTACGGCATCATACGTTAAAAGATCCGCTGCCCGCTTCACATCATCAACACGTATATGAATCGTCTCCATTTCCAAACTTCCATCTCGTTGAATACTTTGCGTCGTTACATATTCTCCATGTTGAATGATAATGACGCGATCACACATTAATTCAACTTCAGATAATAAATGACTCGATACAAGAACTGCCTTTCCTTGTTCATGTGCAATTTTCTTTATGTACATACGCATCTCATGGATACCATTTGGATCTAACCCGTTTGTTGGTTCATCTAAAATAAGTACATCCGGGTTATGTATAAGTGCTTGTGCAATTCCTAAGCGTTGCCTCATACCAAGTGAATATGCTTTTACTTTTCGGTCAATAACCTGTCCCATACCTAGTAATTGGACAACTTCATCAATGCGATCTTCTGTAACGTTACTATTCATACGCCCAAAATATGTCAAATTTTCATAACCACTTAAAAAAGGATAGAATTCTGGATTTTCGATTACAGCACCAATTTTTGCAGCTGTACTTTCAAATTGCTGTTTTACAGATTGACCATCTATCCAGACTTCACCTTCCGTCATGCGAATCATACCAACCATCATTCGCATTAATGTTGTTTTCCCGGCACCGTTTGGCCCTAATAAACCAACAACTTCGCCTTTCTTTACTTCAAAACTTATATTTTCTACTAATGTCTTTGAGCCGATTCGCTTTGTTAGTTGTTCTACTCTCACTATAGATTGTTTATTTACCATTTTATACAACCTTTCTCTCTAACACTTTTTTCAGTTCTTTACACTGTATCATGATTATTTTCTGCTGTAAAACGAACAAAAAGACATGATGCCTCATGCCTTTTCCTCGACTTTATTTAATTGTTCATATTTAAATTCTTGAATAAATTTATAACATTGCCATATTGATAATAAGATGATTATAACGATCAACACTGTCGTTACTGATACTGCGTATAACGTAATCGGTGCGCTATTTATTCCATGAACTCCTATTAACTTTATAAAAATCACTGTAAATAATTTCAAAAACAGCATCCCATGAATAAAACCAAAAAGAATCGCTCCACCGTAAATCAAAAACTGCTCCTGACATAACAAACAAAATATTTTTCTTTTTTTCATACCGGCAGTTTCATACAACAGTAATTCTTGTTTCCTATTTTTTAAAAATCTTTTTGTCATTTGGTATGTAACAGCAGTGCATACAAAAAACAACAGTACTTCCCCATAATATAGTGTAGCTAACAAAAACGGTATATGCTGTATTTTTTCTACTACCGCTTCATTAGATCGGATAGATATAATGAAAAAATATAGCATTGTACTCATTGCAATCCATATAAATTGCTTTAATCGTTGGGCAGCATAGTTTTGTATATTTTTCTTTGCTAACCGAAATAAAGACATAATTGATTCCCCTACCTTACTTCTTAACGTCCAGTATTCCATACTACTAGTGTATAAAAATATGACTTTTTTAACATCGAACTACAATCGGAGTCTCTACTAGGTCTTAAGTCGCAGAAAAATGACTTTATGTCTAAGGTTACACTGAAACAGGAAGATTCCCATAAAAATCTAATTTACCAGAATGGAGAAAAGGTAAAAGATATGGGTGGGTTTTCTTCTTTCGACTTTAAAGACAAAAAAATAAGATTAGCCGTTGGTCAACAAATGTTTCAACATACGAACAACGAGACTTGGCAATGGTTCATGGGTATTGACGATAGTTCAATGACTGTTTCTGAAAATAGCTTACCTAATATTAATGGGTCTGCATTTGAAGAAATTAGCAGCTCTAAAAAAATAAAATATAATAAAAGAACAGTTCTTGCTGCTTGGATAAAAACAAATAAAAATCATATATCTTCACTCTCTATAGAAGATGAAAGCTCACGCCAACGATTAATTCAAGAAAATGAACATGTCTACTTATTCATTATTGAAATAAAAAGAGGAGATGCATCACAATAGCATCTCCTCTTTTATCACATTTCTGTCACCTTACTTATCATTTTCAACTTCAATTCGTTTTTTTTCTCTCGCAATTTTTAAAAACTCTAACAGCTCAGGATTACTATTTGTTTTCCGATATGCCACTGACATTTCAGCTACAAATTTAGAATCAAATATTGCCTTGTACACCACTTCTGTTTTATATAACTTATTTGCCGATACCGGAATAACGGTTATACCAATTCCTGCAGCTACAAGTCCCATAACGGTTTGATACTCTGTTGCCTCTTGCACAATGTGTGGACTGAATCCAGCATTCCTGCATAACGATAAAATTGTATCGTATAACGCAGGCCAAACAGGTCTTGTTATAAATACAAATGGTTCATCTTGCAAATCTTCAATATGAATTTCTTCTTTCTCTGCTAATGGATGCGCTTTTGGTAAACATAGTGTACACGAAAGCTTTTGAATTGGTTCTAATTCTAGCAATTGTGTATTAATTGGTGGACGTAAAAATCCAACATCAATACGATTATCATGAAGCGCATGAACTTGATCCGGTGTCGATAATTCATGCAGTGCAACAGATACTCTTGGAAACTTCTTTCGATACTCCCTAACAATAGACGGTAAAATATCATATATCGCTGCCCCTACAAATCCAATTGAAAGTGATCCAACTTCTCCCCTTTGTGCACTTTGCGCGACTTCTACTGCCTTCTCAATTTGATCAAATGCTTTTTTCACTTCTTTTAAAAACATCTCTCCTGCTTCTGTCATCTCAACTTTCCGCTTCGTTCTTGAAAATAATGTAACTCCCATCTCTTTCTCTAATTGCTGAATTTGTTGACTTAGCGGTGGCTGTGTCATTTGTAAGCGAGCAGCTGCTCGTCCAAAATGTAGCTCTTCTGCTAGAACAACAAAATATTGCAAATGCCGTAATTCCATTTGAGATCCCCTTTTCGATTAATATGTATAATAAATTAATAACATATAATTTATATATTAGACAAATATTTTGAAAGGACGTATAGTAGAAATTGTTAATTCTTTTTACAATTTTTATGAAAAAAATCGAAAGAGGTGTTACTGTATGAAATGGTGGAAATTAAGCGGACAAATCTTACTATTATTTTGTTTCGCTTGGACAGGTGAATGGATCGCAAAGCAGGCACACCTCCTAATTCCAGGAAGTATTATCGGAATTTTTTTATTATTAATGTCATTAAAATTTAACTTGGTGAAAAAAGAGTGGATTCAAGACGGAGCGGATTTTTTATTAAAAGAACTTATTTTATTTTTTATTCCTTCTGCCGTCGCTGTTATCCGCTACAAAGATACATTATCACAATATGGTATCGATCTCATTTTGATTATCATGATTAGTACCCTTTGTGTAACACTCGTCACTGGAATCTTAACAGAACTGCTATTAAAGCGGAAAGGATCAGCACAATGATCGGCTTTTTTTGTTTACTATTAACACTATTAACATATTGGATTTCTAAGAAACTATATCAGCGCTGGAATTGGAGTATACTTTCACCGCTTCTCGTTTGTCCAATTGTTTTAATCGTGTTATTACTTGGACTAGATACATCTTATGAAACATACGATTCTGGTGGCCATTGGTTAACTGAACTATTAAAACCAGCAACCGTAGCTTTTGCATGGCCCATCTATAAATACTTTGATTTATTAAAAAAACATGCGAGTGCAATTTTAATTAACGTCATTGTCGGTTCATTATTATCTGTTATTACTTCAGCTCTTCTAGCAGATGCTTTTCACATTGATTCATCACTAGAACATAGCTTAGCACCGCACATTGTCACAACACCAATTGCCATGGCAATCTCAGAAATGATTGGCGGTATGTCACAATTAACAGCCGTATTCGTTGTACTTACAGCACTAACTGGAGCACTCTTAGGCCCTTCTCTTATTCGCATATGCCGTATTAAAACCGCCATCGCGAAAGGTATTATGCTAGGTACTAGTGCAAACGGTACAGGTACTTCAAAAGCATTCGAAATCGGACCAGTGGAAGGTACAATTGCAAGTTTATCCATGCTTCTAACAGCTGGCGCAAGTTTAGTCATTGTACCACTTTTCTTATCCTGGTTACATTAAACAACACTATACTCTTATTTTATTTATCCCGATCAATCGGGCTTTGAATAAAAATAAATCATTACAAGAAAAAGAATAGGAACTGTAGTATAACGCTACAATTTCTATCCTTTTCTTAATTCCCTTCTCTCCTACACAAACATAACTATGACTGTGTAATTTTATTTGAAACAAGTAATTTTTCAATACATATAGGCAACATATCTAATAGCGTTTCAAATGCGTAATTTATGTCCAGACGTTCTGTCCATTGATGTGCATCTTTTCCTACTGGTCCCATATTTAATACTGGAACATCAAACTCTTCTAACTCCTGGAGCGGAATTGAATAGCCTTTATCCCATAATGGCATATTTTCTACAAGTGAGCTCATTGAATCAACTGGATACTGTAAGCCTACATAGCTTAAATCTGAAATTCCTCCAAAATAATTTTGATTTTCAAATGTAATTCCATGATTGTAGTGAGCATATCTTTCCATTTCCCCAACTACTTCTTTAATTAAAGGATTGTGACGTGAACTCACAGCTGGATAGTACGGTGGGGCAAAGAAAAGCACAATCATTGGTGCCTTTTCTTTACATAAAATAGCTAATTTATCAACTAAATCAATTGTTACCGCACGATCATCTTTATCTTCTCTATTTTTTATAACAGTAGATTGAATATCAGCTATTTTTTCTTGCCCATGTTGTTCAATTGCATAAGCGATAAGCTCTTCATACGTTAATACATTTACTTTGAGATTAGGCGGTATGAACGGATTATACTTAGAAAAACGATACGCTTGCTTCTCATACGAGTCTTCGATTTTTTCTGCTACTTTCGTTACTTTTTGATGTAACAACGAAATTACATCTGTCATCGTTTTTTCTAGTAAAAATAAATTAAACAATGTGACTGCACGATGAGGAATTTGTACAGAATAATCCTCCTTTAAGTCTCTTTGAAACAAATTAGTTGGTGGAGGGCTCGCTTCGCCTTCTACAATATCACAAAGTTCCGTATTCAATTCTAATTCAGCTGTTAATAATGAAGCCATATAATTAGCATTTAATCCCGCAAAAGGTTCGCCTACATGTGTTTCCTTTCCATAACAAAGGAAACCAGGTAACACCTTACCAATAGAACCCGTGTAAATATACTTATTTTGATCACCAGGATGACGCGTAAACATAGGCTCTGAATTTAAAACCGTTTTATATTCTAGGTTATGTTCTTTTGCTAAATCTAATAATCTTGGAACAGCAGCTCTCATTCCTACAGAGTTCACTTCTTCATCTGGAACAGCTAATAAAAGGACATTTCCGTCAAACTTCCCTTCACAAGCTTGCTCAACCATTGCCATTTGCAAAGCTAGACCACATTTCATATCCATTGTTCCTCTACCAAATAGCCAATCCCCTTTTTCTATATCTTCACGTACATGATTCGGTAGCTCACCTTTATGAGAATAAAACATAGATGTTAATTTTTTAGGGCTAAATGCATCCGCTTTCCAAACCCCATAATCTTGCACATCTACAACATCAAAGTGACTAACAAGAATTACTGTATTTTTTGTATTATTATTTTTCTTTATTAGAGCAGTAACAAAATATCGTCCATCCCTCGTCGGATTTTTTTGCACATGATTGGAATTTTGTTTGAAATAATCTAGATCCGTAAGTTGGCCAACAACAAAATCTGGCAATATAATCTCAGCTTCCGAGCCAGTAATACTAGGAATTTCAACAAGATCGCTTAATAATTGAACCAATTGTTCTTTTGATTGCCATTTTGACATATAAATCCCCCTATTTTTCCACATAATGAAATTCATTTCCACTATATGAATAAAAAAATGACGACAGACTATCAAAATTATTATTCCGATGTTCTGCCGATTTTTATTGATATTTCATTAGCCGCTTGTTTGACCTTACTAATAAGAAAAGATAGTCGATCATCGTTAATACGATGATTAATTAATCCAATACTTAGTGCTCCTACTACTTTATGATTAAATCCTATAATAGATGCAGCTACTGAAGCTGTTCCTTCTGTTTTCTCACCATAACTCACAGCATATCCTTCATTTCTTATCATTGCGAGTTGATCAAAAAGCATTTGCTTTTGTTCTGGTAAAGAAGAAAGTAACTGTTCTACGATATATTCCATTTCATTTGTTTTCATATTGGCAAGCATCGTTTTATTTGCGGCGCCAATCGAAAGAGGAATCTGTTCCCCTAAGTTATCGATAACTCGAATTTTTAAAGGGCTATCCATTCTTTCAATAATAATAGAATGTGTTCCATTTGGAATGTTCAAGTAAACACTTTCTTCAACTTCAAAGGCCAAACGCTTCATCACTTCTCTTGCAACAGATCTGTAGTCTACCTTCTCTAATTGACGTAACCCTATTTCCATCCACATTGGTCCAGTTGTATACTGTTTTGTTTCTGAAACTTGCGTAACTAATCCATGCTCCATTAGAGAGTTAAGTAACCTATGTACTGTACTAACTGGGAGATGTGTTCTATCAGCTATATCAGAAATAGCCCAATATTCTTTGTCATTTATAGAATTCAATAACTTAATAATACTTATTGCTCGATCAATGGATTGTACCATAACTCGCCTCAACTTTACTTGTAATATGTTAGTAGCCTTAATTAACTATCAATTTAACAAAAATTCAAACTGAAATCAATTTAATTATCGAATTTTCTAAAAATAAAAACAACAACTTCTCGGATACAACACTCTTCTAATGTTTCTCCTTCTTCTTGTCCACCACTTGGTACTGACCACCTTTTCGGTTCCTCTTTCTTACCCTGTAATACCATCAAAATTTCATTTTTTTCATTTACACATATAGCTGCTGTTCCAATCCATCTTTTCATGTGTCTCTCCTCCCATACCTAATATTCTTTCTTACCCTGTTCTTCTCCTTGAAAATAGAGGAAAATGCTGAATTTGTAACGAAAGATTATATCAACTTCAAAGACAACTCATTCCTAGAAATTCAAGCGGAAGGATGAGAGTATGATTTCTAAATATGTTGTGGAGTGTGTTTTTTGTGAAGAAAACCGAAAATCTCGGCAAGCAACTGTCACCGTGTCTGCCACTTCTCATACACTTGCCATTCAAAAAGTAAGAGATGAATGCAAACGCCGCTTTGGAAAAACACTGCTATTACAAACCGAAATTACAGAAGAATTATTTTTACACAAAAAAGAAAGCTGACCATACATTGGTCAGCTTTCTTCATCCGATCATATTTTCACATGAAGATTAGGGGCATCCTCTTTAAGGATCGGGATTTCCCCATTATGTACGCTCCATAATGGGCATCGAACAATATATTTCTATACAATCAAACATTGAATAGAATAGGGCAAAACTTGTTCGCATTTTTAGAAAAGGGATAGGGATATAATACTAGTAATGCGTCGAATACTCGGACGCTACACTCATTATATTATAGTAAATCCTTTTATATGGGAAATATGAATTACTTACATAATTCATACGTAAAACATATTAATCCATCATTTTATATTTTTAACATTACGAAATAATAGCATTGCCAACATCGCCCCAATTAATGCAAGTGTCATATCCCACTGTGTGTCCCAAACATCTCCTTGTGTTCCAAGGAATGCTTCTGCTCCTGTCCCCGTTAATTTTGCAACTGCAAACTCTAACAACTCATATAATGCACTAAATGCTAAACAAACTGATATTACAAGTAGTTCTAGCCATCCTTTTTTTTGAATCTCAACTACCTTTATAAGTACTTCTCGTGTTAATAATGCTGGAACAAAGCCTTGCATAAAATGCCCAACACGATCATAGTAATTTCTTTCTAAATCATAAGCATCGCGTAGCCAATTGAATAATGGTACTTCTGCATATGTATAATGGCCTCCAATGAGCAATATCAACATATGAATCCAAATCCATACGTATGTGAACGTTGTAAATCGAAAACGTCGATATGTAATCATTAAAATGAGTACTAAAATAGCTGCAGGTGCGACCTCTAAAACCCATGTAAAAGAATCCTTTGGATATATTCCTGATATAAGTAATGCAATCCAAAAACCTACACATAACAATTTATGAAAATGAGCAGACACACCTCTTCCCCCCAGTACTTTATTTCTTATTCCATTAATAACATACATCCAGCTAAAACAGGTGTCATGATCATCGAAAACCTCAAAATAATACGAGGTGCATAATTTGTAAACTTCGCGCCTATATATGCCCCGAGCATTGTTCCCATTAAAACTTGTACTAATAACATGTAATCTAAATATCCTGCTGAAGTATATCCAACTCCTCCACCAATTGCAATTGGTAAAATAACAAGCATTGTAGTCCCTACTGACTGATGAATTGATAAGCCTAGTAATACCATTAATCCTAGTTGAATGAAAGGTGCTGAACCAATTCCAAATGCTCCTGCTAATATCCCAGTTGCAATTCCTAACATAGCTCCTTTTCCTAATACATATGGAGATAACTGATCTGATAAACTAGCAGACAACTCTTTTTGATTTTGCACAAAAAACAAACGAACTAACATGCATATCGCTGATAAAAATAACATACCAGCCGTAAACCAATGAAGGAGCTGTGCAGGAATCCCAGCACCAATTTTAGATCCAACATATGATCCAAGCGCACCAAATCCTCCTACAACACAGCCAATTTTCATGACAACATTTCTTTCTCGATAATGACTTATCACTCCAGAAAGTGTTGTAAATGCCATTGCTGTTAATGATGTCGCGAGCGCTATGTGAATTGGCACATGAAATACGAGAGTGAGCACTGCAATAATAAACCCAGCTCCACCTGCTCCAACAAACCCTAATAAAATCCCCATTAGAAACATTGTAATAATAATAGCCACTTTCTTTCCCCTCCAATGGCTCTATTATCTTATATATTTCTTTTTTAGCAAATAAAAAAGCATCCACATAGGATGCTTTTCACTATTTTTCTATATTCATTATATGTACTCTGTTAATCTTGATTAATTAAAATGACTGCTGGCCCAGATACTACCACTCCAGCGACTTCAATTTTTTCAAATTCTTTAACTGTAATAGATATAACCCCTTCTCTTTCCATCAATTCCTTACTCAAGGCTTCAGTTGGTATTTTTTTCACCGTCTTACCTCCTTTTCATTCTTGTTACCTTATATCAGTAATATCTTGTCATGAATCTGGCATGTAAGATTATGAAATTGTTCCAATGCATCCATATATACACTCCCCCTGCCATTTTCATTCCTTATTCCATAAAGAATATACGATTCCTTTTTGTAGCATATTGAAAAAAAAATAAAAAAGCATCCTGTACGGATGCTTTCATCAGTTTGATTCACGTGAAAATTTTGTATACACACCAATACCTGCAAGCAATACCCCTAGCCCCGCAAACATTACATTGTACCTAGGCCTAAAAAGAATGAACCGAGTGTTTGTAAATCTTCCATATGTATATCCTCTTTTCGTGTTATCTTCATATTAAATAAATCAATTGTATATCATTCCCTATTTTAATTCCATTTATTTTTAGAAAATTCTAACTTTCTAGCGTCCCTCTGACCAATAAAGTGAAACTTTAATCAGCGGATACTTTTCTTCAGCTCTCACCAATGAGACTTTTACGGGCAGTTGATTTCCCATCTAACTTCTTTGTTTTCACTGAATTTTGAAGCTTGGACTACTGGTTCAGAAAGCTCTACACCTGTTACATGCTGCAAATCAACAGAATCGTATAAAGGAGTTGATTTTATAATATGTACGAGAAATTCTCCTTACACTTCACTTTCAACCACTTGATTATCTCCTCGGCTAACCTCGCCTTCCATATACTCTTTCATATGTTCCTCAATGCTTTTTAACGCTTATTCATCCGTCGATATTGCTACTGTTTTTTCTACTGGGGCTGCAAATGAAGAAGTTGGCACCCTTACAACTTAAAGTGCAATTAACATTGCTAAAACATTATAAATTCCTTTTTTTCATGATACTTGTTTAACGCGTTATGTATTGAATCATTTCGTGTTAACTTCCCTCCTTTTCTAACATAATAAAAGTTATTTAGTAATCTAATAAACTTCTATATTACAAAACTAGTTTAAAGTATAATGAAATTTTCCCAATTCACATAGACAAGAAATCCCATTTTTCACTTTTTTACATTCATTAACAAAAAAACAGAAGACCATAACTCATAATGATCTTCTGCTTTTCATTTCAATCTTTATATAACCTATGCTCTACCACCTTATCATCATTATCAAATTGAAGAATGAGCCATTCACTATCTATAGGAATAAACCCTCTTTCATCTCCAAGGTAATAAATAGTTTGATTCATTTCCTCAAAACGCCTTGTCTCAGTTGGTTTTCCTAACAATTGTACAATCTCTTTCTTAGGTTTTCCCACTAGTTTATGTTTCGTTAGAAGATCATCTATCATATATACTCGTTTCCGTTCATCTTTTAGCCATCTATCTGTTTGAAACTTTGAATTATACTCATTTACACCTAGTTGTACGATACAAATACTGAATAATATCGCTCCCACAATTGTAATACTTTTAAATATGCCCTTATTATTACCACCAGAAAAATGAAAAACGCTCCACTGAAGAGCCAGTAAAAGAATAAACGGAATTGATACCACTAAAATACTCACAGTATTATAAGACGAATGAGTCATGCCAATGATGAATATGAAAGCGATACATATAAACAAATATAAAAAAACATAAACATACAATGTTGCCCGTAATAAAAAATCTCTATACGCTCCCAATGAAAAATCACCTTTATCACATCAGATTTTTTACAACTTCACTTCTCCCATACATTCAATCATTTCTTTTATCCCTTGTAATTCTTGCACTGTATATAGTACTTTCCCTTCCAATCTTTCCTTTCTAAAATACGTAACAAGTTGCTCTCTATCCTTCAACCTCGGAAGTACTTCATTGGAAAGATCGATCATTTCATTTCCACTTCCATTTGTCTCATTGCCGAAATATACAGTGGGCTTAACTTCTTCTTTTAGAGCTTGCGAATGAACCTCTTTCAAGTAATCATATACAATTGTTGAAAGATGTTTTGCTTTATAAACGGGGTTTCCTACGTTTTCTACCATTAGAGTCATTGAATCTCCCTTTTTCATAAAAACAAATGTCTCTTCCTTCTCATATTCATTTTGATACTTACCAATCTCATCAATCATAAATGAATATACCCCTGCATTTTCTTTCGTCAATCCGTGTATCATTCTTCCTTGCCATTCTGTTGTCTCAATTACATATATTCCGGTTGTCGATAACAATATATGATCAACTCGAGTATTCCCCATTTTATTTCCTCTTCTACTATGTACTTTGGGAAGAAATATATTTGGAATAATATGTAGTTCGTCTTCAGTTATGATTCCTTCCTGAACAAATCCCCGTTTCATATAATGTAATATTTCATGCGTATTCATTTCTTCACCATTTCTAGAATACGCTCTTAATTCTGTAATTAGATCTTGTAACATATGTATCTCATTACTGTGTTTCTGTTGCATTTCACTACGCTCTTTACTATGCTGCATCGCTAATTGATTCTTCATCACTCTCATGTTTTCTACTTCTCTAGCTGCACTCTCTTTTAAATTATTGTACTTTTTACGCTCTATGTTTTTTAATGTCTCCTGCTTTTCTTCATAATCCGCTACAGCTGCAGCCATCTCACTCTGATAGTTTTCTATTGACTTTGTCTTTTCAAATTCCACTTGTTGGTTTTCTGATTCTAACTGTTTATTCTTATAAAACAGTACAAATACTCCAGCTAATAAAGCTAAAATTGCACATATAAGTACATATTCCATCTTTTTTCTCCTTTATGGCTTAGTAAAATATTACCTAAACTTTTAAAATCAATTTTATTCTATTATACTACGTATTAAAATAACTCTCTGTAAAATTTGGATATACTTTTCACAGATAGCGATGGGTATCTCTCGGAATATAGCAAATGGTTTAACAAATATGTTGAAATTGAAGTTGATAGAATACATATTGAATTTTTAAAAGTAGAGTAAAAATATCGATAATCAGATATGATAGTATAAAAAAGCCTTCAGGAAAACCTTGTTCTCGCAGTTTTTCCTGAAGACCTCTTATATTTTGAAGTAAATATATATTTTAATTTATAATTCTTTGCCTTACTACATTTAGACCTGATTATTTACTATAATCCATTTCCTTTCCATATTTCTATATCTTTTTGAAAAGAATATACTCAATAATTGAATCATAAAATACGCTTTAAACTGTAATACCTCCATACTTTTTATTTTTCAATATACACCGAACGTACAATCGTACGAGTATAAGCTTTACCTTCTGAGTTAATACCTTTAATATCAATCGTCACATTATATACATCTGACTTTTTAATATAATTCAAAAGGCCTGTGAATGCAGCCTCATCTAACCTTTGCAACTGATTCGATTGCGATACTAAATTCCCTTCTCGATCAACAACTCGGACAGTGAAAGAAAGATCCTCTTGTTTTCCTAGTTCTTTAGTAGATTGTTTCAATTGAAATTCAACTTTATCAGCTTTGATTTTCCCTGGCATTTTCAAAGTAAACGGTGCTTTTTGTTTATAATCACTAACAATCATATAAGCATCTTTTGCATGTGCTGTCATTAGTTTAACATGCCATTCCCCTATTTCCATTCGATTTATTTTAAATGTCCGAATAGACGCACCCTTAAAGTAGGAAGTTTCATCTCCTATCGTGACCTTACTATCCTCGTTTGTATATACTTTTCCCGACGGAGAAATAAGTTGTATTTTCACTTCTGAAGATGCTGTTAACACCGAGACAACGCCCTCTGTTTTTGTATCTACAGCAAACGTTTGATCAATCCATTTATTCTGTATTAGTTCTCCACCTAAAACGGTTTGATTAGAAGTAGTATTTAAATCATTAACAAGTTCTCTAGCATTATTATTTGAAGTATAAGGAACGAACGTGGCGGTAGAAGTACGTAAATACGGTTCAATTCGAGAAAACACCGCCGAACCTTTTCGTATATCATCATGATCAAATCTAGAATCGGTAAATAAGTGTGTTCCATAAGGTAATTTTGCACTCCATTCATTCACTAATCCATCATTGGAGCCATACGCGGAAAGGTATAGCCCACCTAAAGATAGAGCAGAGAAAGCCGGTCCCCAACTTGTACCTGCAACTGTATAGTAACGATTTAATTTAACATTTGGATTGTTATCTATTACAGAACGAAATTGTGCCATTTCACCTGTTTGTAAAGAATAAGTGCCATCGTCTCTTTGTCCGAGTAATGAGGCCAGCCAACCAGCCCACCAACTATACGATAAGTCTGCTAAATTTGATCCATAATGCGGCGAAGCCAGTGTAATGACTTTTCCTACAAAACGATTCGCACCATATTGAATGAGTGCTGCTTGAGTGTCAATTCCACCTTTACTATGAGCCACAATATTCACTTTTTTACCAAAATGATTATAAATCTCTTCTAGCTTTGCAGCCAACAATTTGCCATTATCCCACTGACTTGCAGATCCCTTCCCAGCTGCATCATATAGTTGAACAAACACAGTTTGATATCCTGCACGATAAGCATAATCATACATATCGTTTGCATCGTGATAAACTGTTTTTCCATACCAACTATCCGCACTTCCATTTCTCCCTTGCACAAAAACAATAGGTGGCCTATTTTCATCATAATTTAAAGGCTTCTCACCTAAAAACCAATCTCCTGGATTGAATGTTTCTTTCGGTGGAAGCATCTCCCTATAAATTGGCGTAGCATTGGTCTCAGCAGTTGCAATACCACCAACAGAAGTAACCAGTAAAATGAATGCAGCAATCAACACCATACATCTTTTAAACAACGCTTGCATAATACTCCCTCCTTTTTTAGAAAGATGACGCAGAGTTTATAGATTGCTATGCTGTTGCAATACAATAACTGCTATTATTTCCAAATCTCATTTTCTTCTAAAGTTTCTAAGATTCATATTTATTCCATTAATAAGTATGATAATTTGACAGCATCGTCTTATTCTTTATAAACGATATTCTTCCTACGCTCCTTAATTCCTTTCATTCATCAATAGTACAAATGTTTCTCAACAACAAACTTACAGATTTTATCGGTAATAATACTGAGTTAAGAAAACCCACTAGAAAAAGAAGTTATAATTTGTATGATGAAGATTTTATATTAGTTGGAGATGATTTAGAAGTTGGTGTATGTATTGAAAGAACAGAATATCATTACGAATTCAGTATGTGAGGCGTAACAGAAATTACAGCAATGTGATCATTTTTAAAAGAATAAAAAAGAGGCCTTCAAAACCTTAATACTACAAGGCTTTCTGAAGGCTTCCTTTATTCTGAAGTAAATACATATTGTAATATAACCCTTGCTTACTCAGTAACTCTTGATGTGTTCCTCTTTCTATAATTTCTCCATCATGCATAACAAAGATTTGGTCAGAATCTTGAATAGTAGATAAGCGATGTGCAATCGCAATTGTTGTTCTACCTTTTCGCATACGCTGCAACGCTGTTTGAATGGCCTCTTCCGTTTCTGTATCAATATTGGCCGTTGCTTCATCTAATACCAATACTTTCGGATTTGTCGCAATCGTTCTAGCAAACGCGATGAGTTGCCTTTGTCCACTTGAGAATGCCGCTCCCCTTTCTACTACTTCTGTATCATACTGTTCTGGTAACTTTTCAATAAACGTATTTGCTTGAACAAAACGTGCTGCTTCTTTTATTTCTTCATCCGTAATACTTTCATTATACATGCGAATGTTTTGTTTCACATTTCCGGCAAACAAGAAGGCATCTTGCAATACGAGCCCAATTCTCTTTCGAATTTCCTTCTCTTCAAACTTTTCTAAGTTTACACCGTCTATTAAAATATGACCCGCTTTAATATCATAAAACCGCATCAACAAGTTCATAATTGTACTTTTCCCACTTCCGGTATGCCCAACAAAAGCAACTGTTTGCCCAGGTTTTACATGAAAAGATACATTTTTTAAAACATCACGTTTTCCGTCGTATGAAAATGTAACATCTTTAAATTCAATTTCTCCTTCATGTACTTTCGGCTCTCCATTCCCTTGTTGAATAGGCGCTAAATCTTTTTCATCCATCAAATGAAAGACACGTGATGAAGAAACAAGTGCTTGTTGGAAGAAAGATAATTTCATCATCATTTCATTTACAGGTTGGAAAAAACGATGAATATAGTTAACAAAAGCATATAATACCCCAACTTCAACTGGACTATTCAAAGCGTCAATTCCAAATAATGCGAGCACCAATGCAATCGCCACAATATGAACAAGATCTGTTGCCGGTCGTAAAAACAATGCATCTAATTTTAACGTACGGCGCCCAGCACTGTAATGCTTATTATTCACTTCTTCAAATTCTTTTCGCATCCGTTTTTCTTGACGAAACACTTGCACAATGTTCATCCCTTGAATCGATTCATTAAGCTTTGCATTTAAAATACTTAATTGATTGCGAAGTTCTAAATAAAAAACAGAGCTTTTCCTGCGATACATGGTCATAATCGTCAACATAATTGGTATTAATAAAAGAGAAAACAATGTAAGTTTCACATTAAGTAAAAACATAGCCACTAAAATTCCAATTAAAAATACTACATTTTTTACAAATGTTGATAACACACTCACATAGAAATCTTTAATTGCTTCTGTATCATTTGTTATACGAGATACGAGGGTACCAATTGGTGTACGGTCAAAAAAGCTTAATGACAACCGTTGTACATGTTCATACACTTCCACTCGCATATCTTGCACAATTTTGAAAGCTATATTTTGGAAATATAATAAATTTAAATACGTAAATAAAACCTTTAATAAATGAGCAATCATATATACAACAAATAAGGTTACAAGTGCTGATTGTTCAAAGTTACGGGGAACTAAATGTTCATCAAGAAACTGTTTAATTAAAAACGGACCCATCATTTCTGTAACAGTTGCACCAACTAGAAATAGAAATGCTAGTGACAATAAGCCTTTATATGGTTTCATATAAGAAAGTAATCGCCATAAATCGCTTCTTTTTTTCTCAGCCATTATATGCCTCCCTTCTCAACTAACGCTTCTAACTGCTGGCTTTCATACATTTCTTTATACCAACCTTCTTGCCTCATTAGTTGTTCATGTGTACCACGCTCTACAATTTTCCCTTCATCAACAACAAGAATAAGATTTGCATGTTGAATGGCACTTAACCGATGTGCTGTAATAATCGTTGTTTTTTGCTCTCTTTCTCGTTTCAGCGCTGTTAAAATTGTTTCTTCTGTCTTTGCATCAACTGCTGATAAACAATCATCTAAAATTAAAATTTCAGCATTCGTTAGTAAAGCACGTGCAATAGAAATCCTTTGTTTTTGCCCACCTGATAAAGACACTCCTCGTTCCCCTACTACCGTATCGTATCCTTCTGGAAATTGAACAATATCATCATGAATACAAGCAATATCAGCAGCACATGCAATTTCTTTATATGTAGCATCAGCCTTTCCAAATGCAATATTTTCCCCTATACTTGCTGAAAATAGGAAATGGTCTTGAGGAACATACGAAATAGCAGATCGAACGCCATGCAGCGTCATATCACGAATATCTTTCCCACCAACTTGCAGCGATCCATTAAAATGATCATATTCCCTGATTAAACATTTTAACAATGTCGTTTTCCCTGCACCAGTGCGGCCAACAATACCTAATGTTTCACCCTTTTTCAGTGTGAAATGAATATCTTCTAAATGGAGAGTTTCATTTTTCTTATAGGAAAATGTATCAATTGCAAACGTTATATCACCGCTTGCCTCTTTATGTACCGCTCCATCTTTGTTCACAACATCTGAAGTTTGAGATAATATTTTTTCCACACGGTCATATGAAGCACGACCACGTTCCATAATATTAAATAGCCAACCAAATGCGAGCATCGGCCAAACAAGCGTCCCTAAATATGTTGTAAATGTAATTAACTCACCAACTGTCAGTTCTCCGCGAACAACTAATAGTGATCCATAGCACACAGCGATTAAGAATGAAAAACCGACAATAAGAGAAATTGTTGGATCAAATAATGAATCGATACGCGCAACTAACATATTTTTATGCACAACATCTTCTGACTTTTTTCGAAATGCTTGTAAATCTTCCTTTTCTTGACCAATTGAGCGAATCACCTTCATTCCACTCATACTTTCTTGTACTTTATCATTGATCTCAGAAAACGCTTGCTGTGCTTTATGAAAACGTCTGTGTAATAAAGTACCATAATAATTAGTTGAAATCGCTACAATCGGCATTGGGATTAAACTTAACAATGTTAACTTCCAACTAATCGTAAACCCCATAGCCACTAGCACGCATCCACCTACGGCTAACGAATCAACAAGCGTCAAAACGCCCGCTCCAGCTGTCTGTTGGATTGCTTGAATATCATTCGTTGCATGGGCCATTAAGTCCCCTGTACGATGTGATTGATAAAAAGATGGACTCATGTTTGTAAAATGTTCATATAATTTCTTTCGTAATTGGCGCGCGAGCTTTAAAGAAGACCCAAAAATCATAATACGCCATATGTAACGTAATATATACATTGTAATCCCGACAACTACTAAAAGAACAACCCATTGTAACAACTTTTCAGATGTTAGCGTTTGGTTATTAATTTGGTCTACAACAACTCCAATTACTTTTGGTGCAACAAGCTCAAGAAGTGCTACACCAAATAACAAAATAATTCCCGTTATGTACGCCCGTTTTTCTTGTTTAAAAAACCACGCTAAATTAAAAAATACCTTCATTATATCCCCCTCCCTTGAAATGAGCGATGTTTTCAGTTTATCAAAAATACAGAATTTTTAAAAGTTTTAAACACTAAAGTTTTCCAAAAGAAAAGGACACTCTTATCGAGTGCCCCCTTTAGCGCTTATTTCATTTGTTGTTTGTTCATTGCGCTCATCATTTGATTGATTTTCTTTTGGGATGGTTTTTGTCCCATTTGCATCATCATCATTTTTAACATTTGTTCATTGATTGGTGGATTTTTTTGTAAGTAATTCATCATATATTTGCGGGCGATGAAAAATCCTAACGCCACGCCTGCTACTAGTGCTAATACGCCCACTAGAACAACTACCCAAATTGACATATATTTTCCTCCTTCATGTTGTCTACCTTACAGTGTACTAAAACCTTTTCAATAAGACAAGATTGTATTCGACATTTTTTACACATATGTTCGCGCTTGTTTCAAAGGATTTAGCCAACCATACTTTTTATTCTCATAATCCATTGCCAAAAATGTCAATTCACATTTCCTAAGAACCTCAAAGAAAGTCGTTTCCATCGATACATTCCCAGATGTATTCATTTGAATATATTGTGATTTCACCGTTATTTCCCCATATTCTGCACCCGTAGATAATATGTGCGTATGGTGTATTCTCTTATACTTTCCAACACTACGTAATGCTTGTTCTAATTTATGGTGAATTTTCATTACTTGTAATGGCATCGTAATATACATCATCTGCTTATATAACACTTTCTTTTCCGAAAGGGAACCAGATTCTGAAAATCGAGCAAATAAATCGAAAAACAAATACTCCCGACCAAAGTATGCCTTCGCAATATCTTCTTGAATTAAATACAATTCATACGTTTTCATACTTTCCCTCCCGCACTGGACAACCTTTTTCTCTACATTATATAAAAGATAATATGCAATGATTGTCTGACTGCGGAGAAAGAAAAAACTTTTTCTGTCGAATAAACTCATTTACATAGAAAAATCTCTCCATGCCGGAGAGATTTTTCACAAATCATTAAAGCATTTCTTTTACTTTACGAACAACATTTTCTACAGTGAATCCATACTCTTCCATGATCTTTTCACCAGGAGCAGAAGCACCAAATGTATCGATACCTAACACATCTCCCTCAAGACCAACGTAACGGTGCCATCCGAAAGTAGCACCCATTTCGATTGCGAAGCGTTTTGTTACTGCTTTTGGTAATACAGATTCTTTATATTCAGCAGATTGTGCTTCAAAGCGATCCATAGATGGCATGCTGACAACAGCTGCATCAACACCATTTTCTGCTAATACTTTTTGCGCTTCAACCGCTAAACTTACTTCAGAACCACTTGCAAGTAAGATTACATCAGCAGTTTCTTTCTTGCTTGCAGAAATTACATACGCACCTTTTGCAACTTTTTCATACGTATCGTCTAATGCACCTTCTAATGTTGGAAGATCTTGACGAGTTAAGATTAATGCAGTTGGTTTGTTTGTAGATTCTAAAGCCAATTTCCAAGCTGCAACTGACTCGTTACCGTCAGCAGGACGAAGAACAGATACGTTTGGCATCGCACGAAGCGCCGCTAATTGTTCAACTGGTTCATGCGTTGGTCCATCTTCTCCAACAGCGATACTGTCATGTGTAAACACATATGTTACAGGCAATTGCATTAATGCTGCAAGACGGATTGCTGGACGTAAGTAATCAGAGAATACGAAGAACGTACCACCGTAAGTTTTTAAGCCACCATGAAGCGCGATACCGTTCATTGCTGCGCCCATTGCGAACTCACGTACACCGTACCAAATGTTTTTACCACTGTAGTCAGCTCTTGTGAAGTCTTTTTCGTTATTCATGTATGTTTTGTTAGAACCAGCAAGGTCTGCAGATCCACCAAAGAATGATGGTACAGCTTCTGCAATCGCGTTAATTACAGTACCTGAAGAAGAACGAGTTGCTGTTTTTGATCCTAATTCATAAGTTGGTAAGTTTTTATCCCAACCTTCTGGAAGAAGACCTTTCATTGCTGCTTGTAATTCATTAGCTAATTCTGGATATGCTTGTGCATATTCACCAAGCATTGTATTCCATTCAGTTTGAGCTGTTTCGCCAACATCTTGTACCGTTTTACGGAAGTTCTCATATACTTCTTCTGATACATGGAAGTCTTGTTCAGCCGTCCAAGCATACGCTTCTTTTGTTAATTTTGTTTCGTCTACACCTAGTGGAGAACCGTGTGAAGCTGATTTTCCTGATTTATTTGGAGAACCGAAACCGATTGTTGTTCTTACTTCAATTAGCGTTGGGCGGTTTTCATCAGCTTTTGCTTCCTCAATCGCTTTTGCAATCGCTTCAACATCGTTTCCATCCTCAACACGGATTACTTGCCAGCCGTATGCTTTATAACGATCTTCTACACTTTCAGAGAATGAGCGATTTAAATCACCATCTAATGAAATATCGTTAGAATCATATAATACAACAAGGCGACCTAATCCTAAGTGAGCAGCTAATGAAGATGCTTCAGCAGAAACGCCTTCCATTAAATCACCATCACCGCAAATTGCATATGTATAATGATCAACTACGTTGTATGCATCACGGTTATACTTCGCTGCTAAATGTCTCTCAGCCATTGCCATACCAACTGCTGTTGAAATACCTTGTCCAAGTGGACCAGTTGTTGCATCTACGCCTGCTGTATGACCATACTCAGGATGTCCTGGAGTTTTACTTCCCCATTGGCGGAAGTTCTTTAAATCATCCATTGTTACATCGTAACCAGATAGATGAAGTAAACTGTATAATAACATTGAACCATGACCTGCAGATAATACGAAACGATCACGGTTAAACCACGTTGGGTTATTTGGATTATGTTTCATAAATTGCGTCCATAATGTATAAGCCATTGGTGCTGCACCCATTGGCATTCCTGGATGACCAGAGTTTGCTTTTTCAATCGCATCAATGGATAATGTGCGAATCGTGTTGATAGAAAGTTGTTCGATTGAATGTGACATGCTATTCTTCCCTTCGCTTATATTAGTAAACGTTTTACACATTTATATGATAGCTTCCCACGCAAGATTATACAACATGTATCGACAAATATGTTGATGTTTTTTCGAGTTTGTTCAAAAAAAATACGAAATTCCACAATGTATAGGGTTTCAATCTGCTATACTTTTTTATTATTCATTTATTAACAATAAAGGGAATTATCTATATTTTTTATACGTGACTCGTAAAAATTTTTAGCAAATATTCTATCCACTCCATATCGTCCCCTCTATTCACAACATATCATTAAAATGAATATATATTAATTTTAATCGTATAGATTAAATAAAAACGGAGGAATGCGAAATAATGAGTGAAGGAATAGCTTCTTACACCTTTATAATGGTTTTGACCCTCATTTCAATTCTTTCTATTTATTTTTCAGTCAAATTAAAATCACCCCATAAATACATCCCAGGTGTCCTCATGCTTATTTTCTCCAGCGCTACATTTTGCATACTATATTTTGATCAGGGCGCAATTATAATAAGTGAAGGATTAGGATATCTATATAGTTTCATGGCGATCCTCTTGTTTTTTATTGCCGTTATTTCTTTATTTATTGCAACTGCTATTTCTTTTATTTCAGCTTTATTTAGAAAAAAATAATGTTTTTATATGTGGTCACCCCGATGGAAAAAAGATTACATTCAAAAATGCAAAAGGTATCCTTCATTATCTTTCACTTTATGAAGGAATTTAGCCAAAGAGTCTAATTCTGAACAAAAACGAGCAAAATAAGTGAACCACTATTCCTGCCCCCTTCTTCTCGTTTTTGGTAATACCATAATAAACAATTCTATTAAAATCAAAAAAGATGGGCTTCGCCCATCTTTTAATTCAACTTTGCATTATCTTGTTTTTTTAATGCCTTTAATTTCGCCGGTGTAACATCTTTACCTTCTTCATTAACGATTTTAATGCCTTTTAATTCGTTTAACATATTTTGGCGAAATCCTTTTAAATATTGTTCACGGAGCGATTGGCGCTCACGTTGTTCTTCTTCAGTTAATCCTTCAGCTTTTGCTTTTTTCGCTAAGAAATTAATGCGTTCAATGAGTTCGTGACTTAGCATCTCGAATCCCCTTTCTACTTAAAACTGATTATTATCATACAATAGTTAGTCTTGTTTATCAAGCAGTTGCTTCGTGTATTCCACGTATCTGCGATGTACTGTTGCTTTGGATACATCATGACCAAAACCACGAAGTGTTGCAGCAATTTCCTCAAATGTTAATTCATTACGACGAAGACGCACAATTTCTTCAATCGGTACTTCTTTCTTTTCACGGCCTGTACTTAAATGACGATTTGTTAAATTTTTTTCTGGACGAAATCCCCTATCCACCGCTCGCTGCATTCCACGTTTAATTTTCAAATTATGAATCTTTCTCTGATATTCTTCAACTATACCAATAATATCTAGTACCATAGAATCTGAATCAGAAAGTTGTAATTCGCCATTATGTGTATGCGTATATACCTTTATCCCTTCTTTATGTAAACAGTGCATTAAAGCAATCTTTGCATTTCCTCTTCCAAGCCTTGTTTCATCTTGAATAAGAAGCACATCGACCTGTTCAGCTCGAATCATATCCAATACTTCTAATATACCATCTCGTTCAATTGTATAGCCGCTTGCCTTCTCCTCAAACACCTTTATAACATTCATTTGATACCGCTTAGCTAAATGCAATAATTCATCTTTTTGACGTGATAATGACGTTTCTTGCGCTTCTTTTGTTGTGCTTACACGGGCATAAATAATTGCATTCATTTTAAAACCCTCTTCCTCACTTCAATTTTTACTTTAGTGTATCACAAATCACTTTTTTGTTCGAACTTATGTTTGTAGAATGTTTTTTCCCATGTTATACTTATAAGTAAGAAAATTGAAAGAAAACGAGGTGTTAAAAAACATGGAAAAGTTAACAAAACGCCAGCAAGACATTCTCGACTTCATTAAGCTAAAAGTACAAGAAAAAGGTTATCCACCTTCCGTACGCGAAATTGGTCAAGCGGTTGGCCTTGCTTCTAGTTCTACGGTGCACGGACATTTATCACGTCTAGAAGAAAAAGGTTATATTCGACGTGATCCAACAAAACCGAGAGCTATTGAAATTTTAGGAGAAGTAAAAATCGAAACAGAAACACAATCAGTTGTTCAAGTCCCAATTGTCGGAAAAGTTACAGCTGGTTTACCAATTACAGCAGTTGAAAGTGTAGAAGAGCATTTCCCACTACCTGCAAGCGTTGTTGCTGGAGCAGATCAAGTGTTTATGTTACGAATTTCTGGGGATAGCATGATTGAAGCAGGTATCTTAGACGGAGATTTAGTTGTTGTTCGTCAGCAACATTCTGCATATAACGGAGAAATTGTCGTTGCTTTAACAGAAGATAACGAAGCAACTGTAAAACGTTTTTACAAAGAAAAAGATCACTTCCGTTTACAACCTGAAAACTCTTCTTTAGAACCCATCATTTTAGATAGAGTTTCTGTTATCGGAAAAGTAATCGGTGTATATCGTGATTTACATTAAAAATAGACCAGTTAGCCTGGTCTATTTTTAATTCGATTCAATTGTATCGTCTCCTGCAGATGTTTGTCCGCTAATTTTCACTCTACCATTTCCTAGTGTTACATTTCTTTAAACCAAATCAGTTAAATACTCACGTTTTTCCATGGCTATGAAAAAACGTAACAACGGGGATATCTACTCTAAGTCCTTCGCCCCCATATGCTATTTCAAGAATGTTACTTTTTAACATTTCATATGTAATAAAAAAAAGACCGTCTCTTTAACGATCTCTTTAAGCTAAATTTCCGGCTACTAACATTGAACAATTTTGAAGGCTTTTAGAACGTAGACTATACGCGACCACTTTCTTCTTATACTGCTTGACTACATCAACGTGATCGTCATACCTGTACACAGAAAACCTAACATCATTTTTCCCTTTTTTCGTATCAATAACCAATGGCGTTCCACTGCTGTGTGGAGGAAAATAATATTTTTCTAAAAATATCGCTTCGTTAAAATAATCAACAATTTGAATTTTTTCTTCCCCTTCTAAACGCTTTCCATCAATCGTTACGGTAACAGCCTCATTATTCAATTGCGGGTGCAGTTCAAATCTACCGATAATAGACTCTATAACAGAAGTGGGCATACTCGTCACTACTATTTTTAAAGCACCGAAAAGAATTAACATAACTATAAACCAAGTCGTCATATTTTATCCTCCTCATCATATTCTAAATTCACATTATTACATTAATAATATTACCATAGTGTAATTAGTTAATTTTTGTACATTGTGTGAAACTTAATATAGTGAAGCTTCCATCAGTGGGGGAGAGCTTTATCTCTCACTGATGGAAGGCCTTCACCAGTCCAGCTCTTTTACGAGCAGTTATCAATTCATTCCCCTATGAACCTTAAGCTGTAGTGCTTACTGCCCATGGATAGTGGGATAAAATTATGCAGAAATGTCAACAGTACTTCGTAATCTTACCACATCTTGAGAAAGCTAAGACTCAATAAATTCCTCAAAATAAAAGGATGCATTTTTCATATTTAATTATGAAAAGTAACATTTTCCTTTTTAAGTTGAGCGGTTAATGCAGCCTTATATACTAAAGAGATTTACGGAACAATTCTAGTACATCTTTCATAACAAAAGGACCATCTTTTTTTACATGCTCAGCAAATTCAGAAACGAGACGCAATGTTTTAACACTTTCAATTGGATGACCACCTGATGCACTTTCAGCAGAAAGCATAACCGCATTCGTTCCATCCAGTACAGCCTGGAATACATCAGTCACCTCAGCTCTTGTAGGAATAGAATGATCCACCATAGATTGAAGCATTTGCGTCGCTGTAATCACATATGTATTTGTTCGATTGCACTCATGAATCATCATTTTTTGCAAAAGCGGAATAAATTGATACGGTAATTCCACACCTAAATCCCCCCTTGCAATCATAATTCCATCCGCTTCTTTGCACATATCTTGAAAATTCTCGATTGCTTCTATCGTTTCTATTTTTGCAATTAAATTGGGGGAAGTTTCTTTATATTGATGTATAAAGTTTCGAATTTCCTTTATATGAGAAGGTTTTCTAACAAATGAACACGCAATAAAATCCACACCCTCACCTAGAAGAAACCGAATATCTTTTTGATCCTTCTCCGTAATAGCCGGCAAGCTAACGTTTGCTCCTGGTAAATTCACCCCTTTATGCGAAGCGATATCGCCACCTATTTTCACTTTCGTTTCTATTTTTTCCATACTAACTTTTTCAACAATTAATTCAACTTGTCCATCGTTAATAAGGATTCTATTTCCAACTTTCACATCATTAGCAATCCCAGAATAATCAACACTCGCTCCTTCTTTACTTCCAGTAACGGATTGAGTATATAAAATAAAAGGATCCTCCGCTTGAAGGGTAATTTGTTCCTCCTTGATTACACCCAATCTTATTTTAGGCCCTTGTAAATCACCTAGGATTTTTATGGAATCATCTAAAGACTTTACTAAATGAATTATTTCTTGATGACTTTCATGTGAACCGTGTGATAAATTTAATCGAACAATTTTCATACCCTGTTTTATTAACTGAGCTAATGTCTCTTTATTATTGCTTGCTGGACCAATTGTACAAATTCGATCGATTGTCATATTTCCACCATCCTTTTTAGCTATGATTCCCATATAAAATGAAAAAATAATATTTCTCATACATGATTTATAATTAAATACCTGTGCTAGCTTTTTTCTCCATCACCTACTGATTATTTCCCTTCACCAATTGGACTTTCACAGGCAGTTAATCTTCCTACCAACTTTTTCCCTTGCTGACTTTTGAGATAAGAGTTTTACTGGCCGCAAATAACGAGATAAATTTATGTAGAAAAATAAGTATACGAAAAAGGGTAGTAATTTCCTCTCATAGAAATCACTACCCTTTGCATGATGAAAAAGTGAGCTTTGCAGTAAACGTGTCTGATAGATACATGTTCTAGTATATAGTACTCTTGATGACAGAACACTCATTCCATCGATTGTTGCAATTATTTTTGTTTCAATCTTTCTTCTAGCACATGAATCATAAATAAGAAATGTTCAGCTTCCCTTGTAACATGATCAGCTAGTAACGGATTAATTACACTTTTAATTTGGCATGTCTGGATAAGCTCTAATCCAGCTTTTTTGAAGTTCCTCAACTCAACTGTTGCATTTTCACTATCTTTATTCATCTTTCCAATAATCGGATATATCGGTTGTTTTTGATACAACATTGATTCAACGTCTCCCGCTTGACCGAGTAAGACTTCAAAATCATCACCAAATTTTAAAGCAGTATGAACTAAATTCCGCTCGGATTGATCAAGTAAAGAGGCAATAAAACGAGAGTGCTCCATCATAATTCTGAGCCAAAACACATTTTCACTTATTATCGCGTCCTGAATTGGATCCATTTTTCCTTCATTAAATTTCTGAAGGGTCCGTATAAAATATTCTGCTTCTCTCGCAACATGATCTACTGATAATGGAAAATTGAAACCACTTACCTTACAATTAATAATCAAAATTAAAAGGTTTCTTTTATAATTACGAAATGCATAAACTAGTTGAATACTTTCTTCATTTAATTGCCTAACTGCTTGAACAGTTTGAAGAATAGAGAATGCTTTTTGTAAATGTCGATCAAAAAGATGATAAAACTGCTCTACTTGTTGAATTAGATTTTTATCTTTCCGATTAAATCCTTCACTAAGAAAAAGTGCATGTTCCTTCATAATCCGTAACCAAAATTGATTTTCAGTTAAGGACCTTTCAATACATAATTGTTCTGTTAATGATTCAGAAGGTGCAACTTTCAATTCCGGCGGAAGTAACATAGCCCGCTGTGTATCCATAACAAAGTGATCAGGAATAGGTTGTTGCCCTTTAGTCATTCCCCCCCCTAATGCCCTTAAAAGCATCTTTACTATAATTGTGTATATTAATCGGTAATATTTACTATACCCCCAAAAATAACAACTTGAATTCCGAATATACTGTTTTCAAAAACAATATATAAAATGCGAAAGCTCATATTCTGCTAACATGTGAACTTTCCTTTATTCTATTTATTACCTGAAGCTGATTAGGTACAAACCCTGAAACAAAATCAGCTTTTCCTATCCTACTCACCACTTGTCCATAAAGATAGAATTTATAAACTTATATGCTTAAAAGTAAATTTCATACCTATTTGCTTACTATTGAGAATTAAGAATAATGAAGTAGTTTAAAGCAAATATTATTACTGTTATAAGTCAAAAGGAGGTCATTATAATGAACAAACAACGCGCACAAGAGATTGCAGCTTCACCGATTATGGCTAATGTAACCTATAATGGAGTTGCAATTTACATTCAAAATGTAGATGAAAATAATGAAACAGCTAGAATTTATCCCCTTAACGAGCCTCAAAATGAGCAAGAAATTCCTTTATCTAACTTAATAGAACATTAAACAAACAGTAATTTTCAATACAAACTCTACTCAAAGTGGTGTTTGTTAGGGACAGCTCATACAATTGCTTGTCCCTCCCTATTTTTATAAATTCAATTATCTCACCTTATCCTCGACACAAAATGGTAGCTCAACGTTATTTGCTGAGAAATATTTCACTAGTGCACCTCGCTTATTAATTTCCACACAACCGAAGAACCAAATTTCATTTATATACGACTAGATTCAAAACAATATAATTTAAAAACGTAGAGTAGGATTTCTTTAAATGACATAGAACTTATTATGTAATAACAAGAAATCAATTCCTCAACAGTACCAACCGTTTCAGGAAAAGTTTCTTCAATTGCTCCTTAGGTTGGATTTTTTCTGCAACAAATACCTAAAAACAAATTTTGTTTTACACGAGTTATTTACATAGACCATACTTATCACAATAAAGTGAAACTTTAATCAGCGATGGTTTTCTTCATCCCCCACCTAACCTCTCTGTTTTCGCTGAATTTTGAGGTGGGATTTTACCGTCCACAAATAGTGGGATAATTTGAATGAACTAAAAAGAAAATGAAATTGGGAGGAGTACGATGACGCAACTCGATTCTTTACATCCAGTTGTAGAAAAGATAATCAATAATATTGAGAAAGCGATGGTCGGAAAGCGGAAGGAAATCACCCTTACCTTAGCGGCTCTCTTAGCTGAAGGTCATGTACTATTAGAAGATGTTCCAGGTGTTGGGAAAACAATGATGGTGCAAGCCCTTGCCAAATCCATCGATGCAGATTTCAAACGAATTCAATTCACTCCTGATTTACTGCCATCAGATGTAACAGGTGTTTCTATTTATAATCCGAAAGAATTTCAATTTAAATTTATGCCAGGACCTATTATGGGAAATATCGTGCTAGCTGACGAAATTAACCGTACATCACCGAAAACGCAATCAGCCTTGCTTGAAAGTATGGAGGAAGGCAATATAACAGTAGATGGGACAACAAGACCTTTACCGAAACCATTTTTTGTAATAGCTACCCAAAACCCAATTGAATATGAGGGAACATATCCTTTACCAGAAGCTCAGCTTGACCGTTTCTTACTAAAGCTAAAAATGGGCTATCCCACACCGGAAGAAGAGTTTGAGGTTTTAAATCGTACAGAAAAAACAAAGCCTATTTCTCATTTACAAGCCGTTATTACAATAGGAGAATTGCTACAATTACAACAAAACATACGAGAAATATATACTTCCAAGGCCATTAAGCACTACATCGTAAAACTCGTTAACCAAACCCGCTCTTATAACTCCGTTCAATTAGGAGCTAGTCCGCGTGGTTCCATTGCTTTGATGAAAGCTTCACAGGCGTATGCGCTCATAAATGGCAGGGACCATGTCATTCCGGATGATGTTAAATTTTTAGCTCCATATGTTTTGTCCCATAGAATCATTTTAAAAATAGAGGCGAAATTTGAAGGGCTAACGCCAGAAAGCGTCATTACAAAGATTCTCGCCCGGACTCCAGTTCCGGCTCAAAAGGCAAAAAACTCCTGATGAAACAGCTATTACGAGCAGCTCATAATGTCGGAAAAATATCGTCAATTGTTTTATTCGTTGCTTTAACATTTATATACGCAATGTTACAAGGAGAATTCGTAAGTTGGTTTCTATTTTACAGCTTTATTCCATTCAGTCTTTATTCATTATTGTTGCCCTTTTGTGCCCTATGGAACACTGAAGTGAGACGTATAACAAATCAAAAGGAGTACACAGCTGGACAACAATTCGTAGGCACTATTACAATAAAACGAAAAATTCCCTTTCCCTTGCTGTATTTAATTATAGAAGAGGTGCTCCCCATGGAGTTTAAAAATCGCAAACAAACAAAAAGTGCAAAAGTGATATTATTTCCAGGATTCAAACGAAATATTTCATACCAATATATAATCGACGCAATCCCTAGAGGAGAACACACCTTTTCGAATGTGCGTGTAAAAACTGGTGATGTATTCGGGATTATTGAAAAAGAGACAATCTTTTCAGTTCCCGATAATTTTTTAGTGTACCCTCAATATGTAGACATAGCTTATAGACAAGTGGAAAACTATTTCGAACAAGGTGCACTCTCCTCAAATGTGAATGTAGCAAGAGATACAACAGTCTCAGCTGGTGTCAGAGGTTATAAACCCGGTGACCGTTTTTCATGGATCGATTGGAAGGCAACTGCTCGAAAAAATAATATTATGACGAAAGAGTTTGAACAACAGCGAAGTCATGATGTCGTGATTGTTATGGACAGAACGCCCTCTCCCCTGTTCGAATTGGTCGTTACGTTTACAGCTTCTCTCATGAGATCTATCTTAAAACAGGATTCACAAGTATCATTCATATCCACCGGAAAAGAACAAACCGTACTCCCTTTACATCATAGAGAGACACAATTACAGAGAATTTTCTGTCATTTAGCAAGAGTACAAGCAGACAGTATGCTCCCGCTCTCTCAAACTATAGAAATGGAGTTAAAGAAAATCTATCAACCAGTAACATTCGTACTTGTAACAAGTAATCTTTCTCCCGATATCCAAAAAATTGCTGAAAGTATATCATTGAAAAACAGTAAGCTGATGGTATTTGTCGTCAAGGAAAAAGCACATCAACTCTCAAATCGGGAACTAAACGTACTCGAAACACTGCGAAAACAAAAAATATTTGTGAAAGCGGTTTATGAGAATCATTATGCAAATGTATTTTTCGAGGTGAACCAATGATCACATTACCTTCAACTAATAAACGAGATATTAGCAGTTTCCTAATGCATATATTCGGTTTTCTCATTTTATTAGAATGGTTACAGCCGCTTATAGAGGTTACAGATATGGTAAGACTGAACCTCTTTAAAGGATTTGTAGGAATTTGCTTCGCTCTCTCTTTTTTTCAAGTACGATTCCAAATTTCTGTAAAGGTTGTAATCATCTTATTTATGATTCATTCGGTAGATTATAAAGGAGCTTTTATTAATCCTGCCTGGTTGATGGAATTTTCGGCTGATTTTTTTCATAATATCACTCTACTCTTTCAAGCAAACTGGCAGGGGCTTTCCAAAGCTTTTCAGACCTTCTTATTTTTTCTATTTCTCTGGTTTTTGTGCTTCCTTATCCTCTATTGGATTATTCGTCAAAAACGCGGGCTCTTATTTCTTACATTAACCATTATTTATATCACGATTTTTGATATATTCGGCTTATACGACATGAATAACGCGATCATTCGTACAATTATAATCGGCTTTTTCATGCTCAGTCTCCTCCATGCTGAACGCATAAAAACATCCGAGAACTTGCAAAAGCAGAACAAATTTACATCGAAATTGCTCGTACCGACTGCTGTATCTATTATACTTGCGATCACCTTTGGATATTTTTCTCCAAAACCTGCCCCTCAATGGCCTAATATCGATACTTTTTTTAAATTCGATTCACCTTCAGCGAATAAAGAAGCAGGAATCAGCAAAGTCGGTTACGGTATAGATGACTCTCAATTAGGCGGTCCTTTTAAATTGGATGACACAATTGTTTTCACGGCGCAAATGCAAAACAGCCAATATTGGAGAGTGGAAACAAAAGACTTTTATACCGGTAAAGGTTGGGAAATTTCTGAAAGCCCCAAAAAAATTTCTTTTAAGAATAAAAACAACGTAGTGACTTGGTATGAGCGGAATACAAAAACAGAAGCTGCCGAAGCGATTATCATTATGCAAAAAGACTCCCCTCACCTTATTTATCCCACAGGGTTAATAGCGGTTGAGGCTGCTTCTGATGTATCATTCAGCGCAGATCTTTTTTCGGAAAAAATTGATATAATGAAAGAAAGATCTTCCACCACCTTAAATAAATATAAGGTGGCTTATGAGACTCCTCATTTTTCCATCGAAAACTTAAAAGCTGTAAAAGCGGCTGAGGATTTAGAGGCAAGCCCTTATTTTATAGCAAAGTATACACAACTACCCAACTCGTTACCAAAGAGGGTAAAAGACTTGGCAATACATCTTACAAAAGATAAAAGCAATCGCTATGATCAAGTATTGGCTATCGAAAGCTATTTCACAGATCATTCCTTTGTATATGAAACAGAACAGGTTAAGATTCCAAGAACAGATCAAGATTATGTAGATCAGTTTATATTTGATACAAAAAGCGGATACTGTAATAACTTTTCAACATCTATGATCGTTTTACTTCGCTCTATCGGAATTCCTGCACGCTGGGTAAAGGGATATACAGGAGGCACTCTTGAAAACAAATTAACTAATTCAGGGTATGAGAACATGTACACAATCACTAATAACAACGCACACTCTTGGGTGGAGGTATACTTTCCAGGATACGGATGGGTCCCATTCGAACCAACAAAGGGCTTTAGTAACCCTTATAACTTTACACAAGACACTTCAGCTTCTACTTCATCAAATAGCGTAACCACGATACCTAGCAATGAACAGGTTCCACAACGAAACCAAGAAGCCAAACAAAAAAATTTAATAGAAGATACAGAAATCCCATCTAACGAAAAAATTATTAAATCAAAAAAAGAATTTTCATGGTGGTACTTGTTCCTTTGTATCATATCAATGAGCATAATTGGCTATACCCTTTTTACTACTAGAATAAAGTGGTTCGTATTTTTTATCATTTTCTTCTATAAATACCGAAAGGGAGATGCTGTTTATTCAAAAGCGTACAGCGCACTTTTAAAACAATTGGCAAGAACCGGCATTCCCCGTAATGAAAGTCAAACATTGAGAGAATACGCAATCCTTGTAGATACTCTTTACAATTCGACTGACATGCAAAAGCTCACTCTTAGTTATGAAAATGTTATTTACCGAAACCATCATGCCACATCAGAATGGAACAAATCCGTACAATTATGGGAGAAGCTCATGAAAAAAGCATCCACTCCGCCCAAATCTAATGAGTTTGATACGTTTATTTAAAGGCGTATGGTGATTTCTATCATTAGAATGAAACCTGTTTTCCCAAAACATATGGAGGCATCGAATAATGGATGTTAAACAGTCATTGTTAAAAGAAATATATAATATAGAGGATTCTTTTCAAGTCAATTCAAAATTTGATAAATGGCATAAAAAGCTTTTAAATAAAACAATTCAAGAATTTACATTAGATGATGTTTACACAATGTTAAGACAAAATAATTTATTAAAATTAGCTATAGAACAAGCTTATATCTTTATAAAAGAGGATCGATTAGCTGGAGTTATGTATGATGGTCAGTTACTAGAAGTATGATCAAAGTTATCGCCAGAAGCAATTAATAATAAAAGAAATTGTTTAGACAATGCTTGCATAGAAAATTTCTTTGGACACCTCAAATCAGAATGTTTGTACTTACACAACTTCCAGACAAAAGAAGAAATAATGAAAGCCGTACAAGAGTACATTTATTTTTATAACACAGAACGATTTCAAGAAAAACTAAATCACCTGAGTCCGATAGAATATCGAACTTAGGTGATAAAAAGTGCATAACCATATAGGTCTTTTCTCTAATGTCTACTTGACAGGGGTATATTCACGTAGTATCAAGGCCTCTCACTCTTAGTATAGAGACATATATTGATCGCGTTCCCATTGGTGAACTTGCGTGCGGAACATGATTCCCATTTAAAAACATTTCCACATGATTCGATAAATCTCATCATATCAACGTTTTCGCAATTTAGCTTTTTAAAATATACCAAACCTTTTTAAATAAAGCGGGGCAAAGGTGGGGCGTATCCCCTCAAATTTCAAACTTATCTTACGTAATCACAACCACAATTATGGTCCTTCTTTTTTGGAACTGTTATGTTAAAGAAGACATTAGGATTATCCCGTTGAATAGCGCCTTGAATAATCACGTCGCGATTATCACCCCAAGAGTGAAGTAAGCAGTTTCCGGGACCAGTAATAATTTGATTGTAATCCCCCATATAACAATCGGCAGTATCAGGGCTTGGATGTGTAACCGGAACTGGAGAAAATGCAGTACTTACCATTTTCTCTTTACTTAATCCATCACAAAGAGAAAAGCTTTTCAAAAATACCGCAAATGTCCCATCACCTATACCGGCAAGAGTGCCTCCCCGGTCATTAAAACGATTATACTGAATATGAGCTCCATTTTTATTAGCTGCAACGGATGGGAAAAACGTAAAAGTGCTATTACTTGGAGTAATATCTACTATATTCCAAGTATTTCCTTTATCTGTACTATAAGCTAAAAAGATATCGATAAAGGTCGTACCTCCAATGACTCTGCCAGCGTTCCATACGACATATAAAGTGCCATCTGGTCCAATCGCTGCCTGAGGGAATTCATTCATACGAATCCTTCTGACGTTATCAACACCGATAGATGGGCGGTCACAAAGTGCTGTATCAGTTGCAGCCGCAGCAAATGGGTTTGAAACTGCCACGCGAATCGGGAAAGTATTCCCACCGTCAACTGATTTAACCATACGAATGGTCCTGTTAGGCGTATTTAAATAATTCTGAGGCCGTATCATATCTGCAGGGTTAGGGTCTGTTATTTCTTCGTAAAAGACATAGATACCACCGAGATTATCTACAAGCACAAAAGACCCACTAACAAAAGTATTTGCTGCCGGAGGAATAATAACTTGGTCTGTAATGATAGGTGCTAAGTTGACTCCTGTTGTATATTTTGAAAAAAGGATGCTAGGTGTAGGCGTCGTAAAATCAGTCCACGTAATATACAGTGCTTCATTACCTGGATTATTCGCATCAGGTCCTACTGTAATCCACTCTTTATCTTGCAAAAATGTGTTGGGATTATCCATAGCAGGAGGATTTTGTCCTCGCCCAACGATTTGAGGTCGATTCATTGTTATTGCTCCGTTAGGATTAATAGTTCCTGTTGAAACGCTGATTACATCTTGTCGGCGACCGGGTATATTTTCTGTCCCAATTTGACCATAATAGAAAACACCATTTCTATCTACAGTTATCACAGGATCACCAGCATTGATCCCTCCTGGATTTACTGGTATAAAACCACCATCAGTCCAAGTATTACCTAAATCGTTAGAGAAAGCGAACCCTGAAAAGCTTGGAGGACTATTATTACTATCATTAAATCCATAAAGTATAAAATTTTTAAAATGAGCAAGGCTTGTCTCACTTTGGGTTATTCGTGGGAAATTTGTTACATCATTTGCGGAGTTATTAACCTGTCTCTCTAAGCTTATATAATTACAACAGGAATCATTATGTTTTTTATGATGTTTTTTCTCATCTTTAGTGTAATCAGAACAACAGTCATCCTGTTCCCTATAATGCTTTTTCCTAGCTTCCTTGCGCTCAGAACAATTATCGACATTAATATTAATAGTGGGATTTCCTACATTTGATATAGTATCTGTATCATTTTGTGTCTGTGCCTGGTTTTGTTCTTGGCGCTGAAGTTGAGCTTGAAGTTGTTTTTGTTGTTGTTTTTGTTGTTGGAGTTGAAATTGAAGGTCTTCTAATTCTACTTTTATATTTTTTATATATTTCTTTTTATATATCTCGTACTCGTCATCGCAATACATAGTTTTCCACCTCTTAAAGTTATTTATCGGCTCTGAAATCAAGTTTGAATTTACTCTGGTTGGGTATCAAACATTTTGATATAAAAACCAATATACAATAAAATATGAAAGTCAAAAAAAAAGGACAAGGCTATTAGCCATTGTCCTTAGCACATTTTCAATAGGAATTAATGACACCTGATATCTCTAGCATCCTAATGAAACATAATATCAATTATCTATTAAATTCGCTCAAAGCAAGTAAACAGAGAATGAGAAATCTTAGATAATCCTCCGATTTCAGTTTGTATAAGTGTAGTAAATACGTTTCGAAAGAAGGCTATATAAACTAAGCTAAACCATTGTTTAAATCCCTCAAGACTTAATGAAATTCCTTTTAATTTTAGAAACAAAAAATTCTCACTAAAATTTCGAATGAAGAATTGTATATAGAACTAAGTCAGAATGCTCTAGCAAATGAGTATGGATATAGTAAGGAATATATATAAAAACATTCCTGAACTGTGGAATATAATATCTAAACGGTATAAGCATTTTAAAGATAATTAAAAGGTCCCTTGTAGTGAAAGGACCTTTTCTGAAATACGAGGGACTGCTATTGCATTACACAATAATGATAAGTATCCATCTATTAATAAAATATCAGGAAAATTAAATAGAGGTTGGATTTTTAACAGTGATGAAATAAGGTTATTTTATAAAAAAAGTGTTAAAAGAATTAGAGTATAAAGAAATGAAATAGTTCTTACCAGTTACGATGTATAAAAATGACGTATTTACGGAAAGTTTATGAGTTAATAAAAAGGGGCTGGCAATATTATACTTCAAATTTCGCGGGAATAGTTTCTAAAAAACTTTGGTTCACGGTAACATTATGGTTCAAAGTGCGGCTGATTTTGTTGCTCACTGGGTTCCAGAACGTTTCGTTTCTTTAACTAGCTCTTTTTATTCTGAATCAAAAACAATTCAAGAACTGTGGAAGGTCGTAAGACAGTGTAATAAAACTACTAACTTCTCTACAGGTGATAAAGCATTTACTAAAGACCAGGAGCTTACTATAGGCTTAAAAGCTATTAAAGAGTTTGTTATGAAAATTAAATCCGGAGCAACAATGAATAAGGGTAAATTCGCTTACTTCAACGGTATTGTAAATAACTTAATGGATAAGTTCTACTTTGATAGTGAGTTTATGGGAGCATAAAAAAAGCCCCCAAACACTAAATGTTCGGGGGCGAATAAGGGTAAATTTGGAAGGAAAACATGCAGAGAGGGATTCTCTACAACCGTAATACATTTTTTCATATTGTTAAAACACTCAAAATTTCTCTTAAGGATGGAAAATCTTTATATCTTATTTATATAATTTATGCTATGGTACAATATGTTAATTAATTACAATACTTTCTAAAAGGAGGATACATAATGAAAGCAAAGAAACTAGTAAGTTTAGCACTTCCAATCATGTTACTAGGGGGTTGCGGAACAGACAATATAGAGAAGAAAGCAGACACAAAGGTAGCAAAGATAGAAGTAAAAGAAGAAGACAAGGAAAAGTTATCGAACGAAGCATACCCTTCTCGTATGTCAAACTTACATTATGAGTTAAAGTTGAAGATGGAAGAACTAACTGAAGTATCAAAAGGAAAAGACAAGGATGTAAAAGAGCAAAACAAGAAAATCTTAAAAAGTGCAGATGAGTTACAAGAAATATATGTTAAGTTTTACAAGATAGACCCACCAAAAGAGTTTGAAGAACAACACAAATCTGTTTTAAAAGCAATAGACTGTTATAAAGAAGCGATTGACACACAATTAAGTCTAGCAAAAAGTGGTTCTGTAACAAAGAATAAGACGGAGCAATTAAAAGACTTAATGTACAAAGGTAATGACTACTTAGAAAAAGGTATGAAACCAATTGAGGAAGCTGTAGAACATACCAAAAGACCTGACGCTATCCCTTTATCAAAAGACGGTAAAGAAATAGTAGGTGAATGGGGTAGTTATGTTGGTGATAAATTCACTAAAGGAACAGAGTTCCGTCAAGATGGTACATACACTATATTTGATGATGTAGACAACACACCTTATGAGAACTCACATATGGATGGAAAATGGTCTTACAATGGAGACACGAGAGAAATGACATTGACAATAGACGAATATGTAAAAGACGGCAAAAAGGCTGAACCTGGTGAAATGAAACAATCTATGACCTATAAAATGGAGAACTTTACTGATACGGGATACAAGATGGTAGGAGACGATGGTAGCGTGATGCGTCAAGTAAAACGTAGGTAATAGTCAATAACAGTATTCAAACAAAGGAGTTTTACATATGGGACGAAAAATACTAGTGTTCGTAATCATAGTTCCTGCTCTCTTTTTCGCTCTTGCAGGGGCAATAGCTAGTTTAGGAACTGGGGAAACATCGGTAGTGGCTAGAGTAATGTCCATAGCAGTACCTATTCTTCTACTAACATGGATAATAAAGAGATACACGAATAAGAAAAAGAAGTCTAACAACATTGCAGTAAGCGAAAGGGTATTTGAGACAGACGAAGAAGGTAGACTAACGAGTAAAACAGATTACGTTTTAAAAGTACAAAACATATCTATGGTTTGGGTACAAGCACAAAATAAATTCAGTGAGTTAGAAAAGAAAGACCCTACATTCCTTAACACACACGATGAATTAAAGCAAGTAGTAAGTGAAATGAAGTCAGCAAACAAGAAATTAAACCACCAGTAGAGTACGATAACTTGCAATCAGAGTTATCTCAATCTCTATATACTTTTGATAAAGGTCTAGACATAATGGTAGAGGGGTTTACAACATTAGATGAAACAAAGATTAATAAGTCAGGTGAACTGATTGATGAAGGTAGTGACGGTCTTATGGAGTCACTTGGAGTTATTTTAAGCTTAACAAAATCGTAAAACGAATAATAAGAAACCAAACAAAGGGGTATATAACAATGAAACGTAAACTATTAGCAGTAGCATTACCAATTATGTTAGTAGCAGGGGTAGGTTGTTCAAAAGACGCTTCTGAAAGTAAAACTGACAGTCTAGAAGTAGCGGAGACTGATAATCAAGAAGTATCAAATAGTAAAGCAGAAAAAGAGTACAAGTCAAAATTAAACTCTTTAATGAAAGATATAACTAAAGAGTCACTAGTATTAAAAGAAGTCATAACTAGTGATAAATCAATAAAAGAAAAAGAAGAAGAGTATAGAGAGAAGTCTAAGGCTTTGTTGGAAATAACTGATAAAGTAATTGAGTTAGACCCAGGTAAGAAGTATAACGACGTACAAAATACGGTAAAAGACGCTATGTATGAGTTAAAAGGTGGAATAAGTTCAACGAAAAACGGCTTAATCATGAAAGATAAGGGTGTCGTACAGCAAGGTGCAGACTCGTTTACGAAAGCATCTGATTTACTATTAGAAGCAGATAAAAAGATGAAAAACATAAAGTAGTAACAAGGGGGACTACGTCAATGAAACGTAAAATATTAGCAGTTGCATTACCAATTACTCTAGCTTTAGGGGTAGGTTGCAGTAAAGACAATGTAGAAGAAAAGAAGACTGATAGTTTACAAGTAGTAGTAGATTATTAAACTTCTATACTTGACTTAAGTAAAGCGTTAGAAAGCAAATTATCTACAGAAGAATTAAAAGAGTTATTTATGAATGCTAAAGTTTAATACATAGTAAAAAAGCCGACTCAATTATGAAGTGACCCCATAAAGTTAGACAGGTTATTTCATTAGGCAACCTTTTGGGCATGGGTCCGGTATTGTACCGGGCTCATGCCTTTTAGTTTTGCCTTAATTCTTTTATGATTATAGTACTTTATATATTTTGCTAGTTCTTTCTTAAAATGTTCTATACTCTTAAAT
>Ga0102589_1000358_pt1 | contig 103628 bp, 95 predicted proteins | sample AraplaMF_Col_mLB_FD_76858 | JGI IMG/M metagenome (GOLD analysis project Ga0102589, IMG submission 76858) | Arabidopsis root microbial communities from the University of North Carolina, USA - plate scrape MF_Col_mLB | ecosystem: Host-associated > Plants > Roots > Endosphere | place: USA...
GGATCATCCGGACCACCTCCAGCTTGAAGGCGGCGTCAAATTTGCGGCGTTGCTTTGTCATGTCGTCTTTCCTCGTCGATCGTGATTTTCCACCTATCGACCTGTCTGAGGAAATTGGACCACTACATTCGGCTCCCCTCTCCCACGGGTGGGATAGGGGTTGGGGGAGAGGGCCAGCATCTCAACACGCGACATTGCGATTCGAACCGCGGCGCCCTCTCCCCCGGCCCCTCTCCCGCCACGGCGGGAGAGGGGAGACAACCTGCGCGAAGCCGACCATCGCGACCTCGCCCAGTGTTTTCGCTCCCCTCTCCCACTTGTGGGAGAGGGGTTGGGGGAGAGGGCCTGCATCTCAACACGCGACATCGCGATTCGAACCGCAGCGCCCTCTCCCCCGGCCCCTCTCCCGCCGCAGCGGGAGAGGGGAGACACCTGCGCGAAGCCGACCATTGCGACCTTGCCCAGTGTTTTCGCTCCCTCTCCCACTTGTGGGAGAGGGGTTGGGGGAGAGGGCCTGCATCTCAACACGCGACATCGCGATTCGAACCGCAGCGCCCTCTCCCCCGGCCCCTCTCCCGCCACGGCGGGAGAGGGGAGACAACCTGTGCGAAGCCGACCATCGCCACCTCGCCTAGTGTTTTCGCTCCCCTCTCCCACGGGTGGGAGAGGGGTTGGGGGAGAGGGAAGACAACCCCGCGCGAAGCCATTCATCAAGACTTCGCGCAGGCCGGCGTGATGCCCTTCTCCTTTGCGTACTGCGCGGCGGTGGCCTTGAACAGCGGGTGGATCAGGTTCTTGTTGCCCTCGATCCAGTCAGACACGGTTACCCACTTGGTGCCGTCCCACTGCTGGATCTTCACCTTGCCGGAGCCCTCGTGGTTGTCGCAGCTGGTCTTGATCTCGGGCAGCAGGCCCGTGGCGCCCAGTTGCTGCAGGCGCGCGCCGGTCAGGTTCAGGTTCTCGAAGGCCCAGCGCATTTCGTCGCCGGTCATCACCTTGCCCTTGCCGTACTTGGCCTGCGCCACGCGGATGGCTTCCACGGTCACCACGGCCGCCGACACGCCGCGGTTATAGAGCACCGAGCCCACCTTGTTGCGGTCCTGCATATTGCCCTTGCCGGCGCCGTACACCACCTTCTCGATGTCGGCGATCAGCGGCACGCTCTTGCCGGCCACGTTCCAGGTGGCGCTCATGTAGCCCTTGGCCGCATCGCCGGCCGGCACGGTATCTTCTTCGGAGCCGGCCCACCAAGACCCGATGATCTTGTCGCGCGAGAAGCCCACTTTCTGCGCCGCCTTCAGCGCGGTCTGGTTCATCACGCCCCAGCCCCAGAAGATCACGTAGTCGGGGTTTTCCTGGCGGATCTTCAGCCACTGGGCGCCCTGCTCGTTGCCCGGATGCGCCACCGGAATCTCCACCAGGTTGAACTTGTTGAGCCGGGACTCCGCCTGCAGCGCCACGATGGGTTCCTTGCCGTACGCCGAGTCGTGATAGAGGTAGACGATCTTCTTGCCCGCCAGCGAGCCGCCGTTCTTCGACGCCAGATACTTGACGATGGCCGACACCTGCATCTGGTACGTGGTGACCAGCGGGAACGCGTACGGGAACACCGAGCCGTCGACCGCATCGGTGCGGCCGTAGCCCATCATCACCAGCGGCACCTTGTCGGCGGCGGTCTTGTCGACCAGCGCGTACGAAATACCGGTAGACATCGTGTGATAGGCAGTGCCCTTGCTCTGGGCGCTCTTGGCCTTCAGGCGCTCGTAGCACTCCACGCCCTTGGCGTTGTTGTACTCGGTCTCGCACTCTTCCCACGACAGCTTCACCCCGTTCACGCCGCCGTCCTTGAGGTTGACGTAGTTCAGGTAGTCCACGAAGCCGCCATAGAACGATTGCCCGTTCGCGCCGTAGGGCCCCACGCGGTAGCTCGGCAGCGCGACGAACTGGTCGTTGGCCTGCGCCAGGGCCGGCAGGGCCGGCGCCAGCAGGGCAGCCGCGACGCTGACCACCAGGGCGGCGCGCTGCACGTTGCGAAACACGGTTGTCATGACTGTCTCCTTCACCTCGAACGGGCGTTGTTATGGGAACGACTTCGGGTTGCTAGTGCGGGAATGGCCACAGGCGCAGCTTCTCCTTGGCAATCTGCCAGAGCCGGGCCAGGCCATGTGGCTCGACGATGAGGAAGAAAATGATCAGGCCGCCGAACACCATGAGCTGGATGTGCGACACCGTGGCATTGGTGAACGGCAGGTGCAGCAACGCCGCCAGCGCCGGCAGCACGTTGTCCAGGAAGATCGGCAGAAGCAGAATGAACGCGGCGCCCAGGAACGAGCCCAGGATGCTGCCCACGCCGCCGATGATGATCATGAACAGGATGCGGAACGAGAGGTCCAGCGAGAAGCCGTCCGGTTCCACCGATCCGAGGTAGCAGAACGCATACAGCGCGCCGGCCACGCCGCAGTAGAACGAGCTGACCGCGAAGGCCAGCAGCTTGGTGCGCATCAGCGGAATGCCGATCACCTCGGCCGCCACGTCCATGTCGCGCACGGCCATCCACGCGCGGCCGGTTGCCGAGCGCACCAGGTTCTTGGCCACCAGCGCCAGCACGGTCACGAATGCCAGCACGAACAGGTACTTCCTGACCGGCGTGTCGATGGCGATGCCGAAGAAGTCCAGCCGCTGCGCCGTGATCACGCCCGACGAGCTGTTGTTCGAAAACCAGGGAAACTTGGTGAGCGCCCACACCACGAAGAACTGCGCCGCCAGCGTGGCCACGGCCAGGTAGAAGCCCTTGATGCGCAGCGACGGCAGCCCGAATGCCACGCCAACCAGCGCCGCCGAAGCGCCCGCCAGCAGGAACGTCAGCAGCACCGGAATGCCTTCGATGCGCAACTGGAAGTTGTAGGCCGCATAGGCGCCCACGGCCATGAACGCCGCGGTGCCCAGCGACAACTGGCCGGCATAGCCAGTCAGGATATTCAGCCCCAGCGCCGCGAGCGCGAAGATCAGGAACGGCGTGAGGATGGCGTTGAACCAGTATTCGCTGCCCGTGAACGGAATGACGACAAACGCCACCGCCATCAGCAAGGCAAAGAAGATGCGGTCCTGCCGGATCGGGAAGATCTGGCTGTCGGCAACGTAGCTGGTCTTGAACTGGCCGGATTCGCGATAGAGCATGTTCGTTCTCCGTCAGACGCGGTCGATATGCCGTTCGCCGAACAGACCTTCTGGCCTGACCAGCAGAAACAACAACGCAAACACATACGGGAACCAGCCTTCGATGCCGCCGAAGTTGCCGCCGAACATCGACTGGAACACCGGCGGTATGTAGATCTCGGCCAGCTTCTCGGAGGCGCCGATGATCAGGCCGCCGACGATGGCGCCCGGCACCGATGTGAAGCCGCCCAGTATCAGCACCGGCAGCGCCTTCAGCGCGGTCAGCGTCAGTGCGAACTGCACGCCGTTGCGCGAGCCCCAGAGCATGCCCGCCACCAGCGCCACGAAGCCGGCCACGCCCCATACGATGGCCCAGATGTTCTGCAGCGGAATGCCCAGCGAGAGCGCCGCCTGGTGGTCGTCGGCCACGGCGCGCAGCGCGCGACCCACCTTCGTGTACTGGAAGAACAGCGCCAGCACGGCCACCAGCACCGCGGCGATCAGCGCGGCAGCCAGGTCGAACTTCGACACCACGATGTTGAAGCGCGTGAGGATCGACTCGATCGGTTCATCGACGATGCCCAGCTGGATGGGTCGCACCTCGTTGCCGAACAGCAGCGGCCCTAGCCCTTCCAGGAAGAACGAGAGCCCGATGGTGGCCATGAACAGCGTGATGGGCGGCTGGTTCACCAGCTTGCGCAGCACGAAGCGCTCGGTGCTCATGCCCACGATGATCATGACGATGAACGCGCCGATCACGGCCGCCCACATCGGCATGCCTTTGTCCATCAGCCCCACCACGGCCAGCGCGGCGAAGTAGACCATCGCGCCCTGCGCGAAGTTGAACACGCCCGACGCCTTGTAGATCAGCACGAAGCCGAGCGCCACCAGCGAGTACATCAGCCCGGACAGCAGGCCGCCAATCAGGATTTCGAAGAAGAAGGTCATGGTCGGGGCCTTGTTTCAGTGCGAGCTGCCGAGGTAGGCCTTGATCACGTCGGGGTTCGACTTGACCTCCTCGGGCGTGCCGTCGCCGATCTTCTTGCCGTAGTCGAGCACCACCACGCGGTCTGAGATATCCATCACCACGCCCATGTCGTGCTCGATCAGCACGATCGTGGTGCCGAACTGGTGGTTCACGTCGAGGATGAAGCGGCACATGTCCTGCTTCTCTTCCACGTTCATGCCGGCCATGGGCTCGTCGAGCAGCAGCATCGACGGCTCCGCCGCCAGCGCGCGCGCCAGCTCTACGCGCTTCTGCAGGCCGTACGGCAGGCGCCCCACCGGCGTCTTGCGGATGGCCTGGATCTCCAGGAAGTCGATCACTTCCTCCACCTTGCGGCGATGGGCCATTTCCTCGGCGCGCGCCGGGCCCCACCACAGCGCATGCGCGAACAGGCCAGTGCGGAACTGGGTGTTGCGCCCGGTCATGATGTTGTCGAGCACGGTCATGCCCTTGAACAGCGCGATGTTCTGGAACGTGCGTGCGATGCCCTGGCGCGCGGCCGCGGTGGGATGCATCTGGCGACGCTCCTGCCCGCGAAACACGATGCGCCCGTGCTGCGGGTGGTACACGCCGTTGATCACGTTCAGCATCGAACTCTTGCCGGCGCCGTTGGGGCCGATGATCGCGCGGATCTCGTGCTCGCAGACATCGAACGAGATGTCGGTGAGCGCCTTCACCCCGCCGAACGACAGCGAGATGTTCTGCAGGTCGAGGATCACGTCGCCACGCGTGTGGCTGCGTGCGGTGCTGTCGGGCCGGTGCGCGTCGCCGGTGCGCGGGCCGTCGCCATGCGCGCCTTCCGCGTGTCCCGGCGGGGCGATGGTGCCGGGCGATACCAGCGTGCCCGAAGCGTCCACACGCGCCATGCCGCCCTGCCACGCCGTCTGGGTTGCCGTCATTGTGCGTCTCCGTTGCTCATGCCGCGCGCGCCCCGCCCACAGGCGGGAAGCGCTTGACGTCCACCAGCTTCAGCGTGGCCGACACACTACCTTCCCGGCCATCCTCGAACTTCACCCGCGTCTCGATGAACTGCTCCGGCTTGTCCGCGTAGAGCGCCTCGATCAGCACGCCGTATTTCTCGGCGATGAAGCTGCGCCGTACCTTGCGCGTGCGGGTCAGCTCGTCGTCGTCGGGGTCCAGCTCCTTGTGCAGAATCAGGAAGCGCGCGATCTGCGAGCCCGCCAGCATCGCGTCGCCGGCCAGGTCGGCATTCACCTGCTCCACGCACTCGCCAATCATCGCAATCACGTCGGGCTGGCCGGCCAGGTCGACATAGCCGGCGTACGGCAGGTGACGCCGCTCGGCCCAGTTGCCCACCGCATCGAAATCGATGTTGATGAACGCGCAGACCCGGTCGCGGTTGGTGCCGAAGGCCACTGCCTCCTTGATGTACGGGAAGAACTTCAGCTTGTTCTCGATGTATTTGGGCGCGAACATCGACCCGTCGGCGAGCTTGCCCACGTCCTTGGCGCGATCGATGATCTTCAGGTGGCCGTCGGCGTCGATCACGCCAGCGTCGCCGGTCATGAAGTAGCCCTCGTCGTTGATCGCCTCGCGCGTGGCATCGTCGCGCTTGTAGTACGCCTTGAGCAGGCCCACGCCGCGCACCAGCACCTCGCCGTTGTCGGCGATGCGGATCTCCATGCCCGGTGCGGCCGGCCCCACCGAGTCGAACTTGACCTGGCCGTCGGGCTGCAGGCACACGTAGGCGCAGGTCTCGGTCTGGCCGTAGAACTGCTTGAGGTTGATGCCGATCGAGCGGTAGAAACGAAACAGGTCTGGCCCAATGGCCTCGCCGGCCGTGTAGCCCACCCGGATGCGGCTCATGCCCAGCACGTTGCGCAGCGGGCCGTAGATCAGCACCTCGCCCAGCGCGTAGCGCAGGCGCTCCAGCGCCGGCACCGGACGCTTGTCGAGGATGTCGGCGCCGCAGCGCCGCGCCACGTCCATCGCCCAGTGGAACAGGCGGCGCTTGATCCACCCCGCGTCTTCCATGCGGATCATGACCTGCGTCAGCAGCCCTTCGTAGATGCGCGGCGGCGCGAAGTAGTAGGTCGGCCCGATCTCGCGCAGGTCAGTCATCACGGTCTCGCGCGACTCCGGGCAGTTCACCGTGAAGCCCGCCACCATCGCCTGCGCGTACGAGAACAGGTTGTCGCCCACCCAGGCCATGGGCAGGTAGGACAGCACGTCGTCGTCGGCGCCCAGGCCATCGAACTGGCAGCCGTTGCGCGCGGCCCCGATCAGCCCCGCGTGCGCATGGCAGACACCCTTCGGCTTGCCGGTGGTACCCGAGGTGTAGAGGATGATCGCCGTATCGTCGGGCATCCCGGCCTGCACCTGTGCATCGAAGAAGCCGGGGTTGGCCTGATCGAACTCGCGGCCGATTTCCTGCACGCGCTCGTACGAGAGCAGCGACGGATGATCGTAGTCGCGCAGGCCGCGCGGATCTTCGTAGATGACGTGGCGCACCGCCCGGCCCCGCGAGGCCAGCTGCGATTCCACCTCCAGCAGCTTGTCCACCTGCTCCTGGTCCTCGACGATCGCGAAGTCGATCTCGGCGTCGTCGAGCACGTAGACCATCTCGTTGGCGATGGCGTCCTGGTACAGCGGCACCGGCACGCCACCTAGCGCCTGCGCGGCGGTCATGGCCCAGTAGAGGCGCGGACGGTTGTCGCCCACCACCGCCAGGTTCATGCCCCGGCGAAACCCGAGCGCGGCCAGGCCGCAGGCCAGTGCGCGCACTTCGCGCGCCACGTCAGACCAGCTATATGTCTGCCAGATGCCGAGGTCCTTCTCGCGATAGGCCGGATGACCGGGCCGCTGCGTGGCATGCGCCAGCAGGCATCGCGGGAAGGTCGTTGCCGACGATTCCTGCATCGCTGTCTCCTCTCCCCCTGCGCCATGGCGTAGGGGCCATGCCGGGTATCAAGCCACCAGGCCGGTCGCTATACTGGGCGTTCCGCCGGTGCGGTCTTGCCGCACCGCGTCACGCCCGCCTTGCCTTGTTCGGTGAGGCCTTGGTGGCAGGAGGCGGTTCCGGGTGATCGTAAGATAGCCGATGCCATTCCCGCGGGTTGTCACGCCGACGACAATTCCGGGTTAATCCCTACGGGAGCGCAATGCCAACCCCTGACATCCTCTCGTTCATCGATCGCAGCGCCTGGGCCGCCGGTCTGAGCCCGGCGCAGCGCGACCGCGTCAAAAGCGTGGTGACGGTGCGCGAGTACGCACAAGGCGACTACGTCTGTCACAAAGGTGAAATGGCCGAGCACTGGCTGGGCGTGGTGGAAGGCATCGTCAAGATCACCACGGTGTCGCCATCCGGCAAATCGGTCACCTTTACCGGCGTGCCCACCGGCGGCTGGTTCGGCGAGGGCGCGGTGCTGAAACAGGAAATCCGCAAGTACGACGTGATGGCGCTGCGGCGCTCGCGTATCGCCTTCGTGCCACGTGACACTTTTCAGTGGTTGCTGGATACCAGCCTGCCGTTCACGCGCTTCCTGCTGATGCAGTTCAATGAGCGGCTCGGCCAGTTCATCGCCGCCGTGGAATACGAACGCCTGCTCGACATCGATTCCCGCGTGGCACGCGCCGTGTCGTCACTGTTCAACGAACACCTGTACCCCGGCATCGGCTCGACGCTGGAAATCTCGCAAGAAGAAATCGGACTACTGGCCGGCATCTCGCGCCAGCGCGCCAACCAGGCACTGAAAGTGCTGGAGCAACAGGGACTGGTGCGGGTGGACTACGGCGTGATCGACGTGCTCGACCTGGAGGGACTGCGACAGTACGGGGAGTGAGGGGATGCTGAGGTGCTGCGCCGCTCCCCTCTCCCACTTGTGGGAGAGGGGTTGGGGGAGAGGGTGGGCACGGCATCTCAAGACGCGACATCGCGATTCGAACCGCAGCGCCCTCTCCCCCGGCCCCTCTCCCGCCACGGCGGGAGAGGGAGCAAACCAGCGCAGAATCATGCTCCGTTGCACCGCTGCGCCGCTCCCCTCTCCCACTTGTGGGAGAGGGGTTGGGGGAGAGGGCCAGCATCTCAACACGCGACATCGCAATTTGAACCGCCGCGCCCTCTCCCCCGGCCCCTCTCCCGCCGCGGCGGGAGAGGGGAGCAAACCAGCGCAGAATCAAGCTCCATTGCACCGCTGCGGCCAGCGCGAATTCAGCCGCGCTTCGTCTTACTTGCTGTACACGTACACCCCACGGCCTGTCTTGCGGCCCAGGTAGCCTGCCGCCACCATTTCGCGCATCAGCATCGCTGGGCGGTATTTCGGGTCGGCGAACTCGGTGTAGAGCACTTCCATCACGGCCAGCATCGTGTCCAGGCCGATCATGTCGGCCAGTGCCAGCGGGCCAATCGGATGGTTGCAGCCAAGCTTCATGCCTTCGTCGATTTCCTCTGGCGACGCCAGGCCCTCGCCCAGCACGCAGAACGCCTCGTTGATCATCGGGCACAGGATGCGGTTCACCACGAAGCCCGGGCTGTTCTTGACCGTGATCGGGTACTTGCCGAGCTGCTTCGCCAGTTGCTCGACGTCGGCGTGCGCCGCATCGCTGGTCTGCAGGCCGCGGATCAGTTCCACCAGCGCCATCATCGGCACCGGATTGAAGAAGTGCATGCCGATGAAGCGGTCGGCGCGCGACGTCACGGCGGCCAGTTTCGTGATCGAGATCGACGACGTGTTCGACGCGATGATCACGTCGGGGCCCACGATACCGTCGATCTGCTTCAGGATCTTGACCTTCAAATCGAAGTTCTCAGTGGCGGCCTCGATCACGATGTCGGCACGCTTCAGATCGTCGTAAGCGGTGCTGCCATGGATGCGCGACAACGCCGCGGCCTTGTCGGCCTCGGTCGCCTTTTCCTTCTTGATCAGGCGATCCATGCTGCCGGCCACCGTGGCGATGCCCTTCTGCACGGCGGCGTCGCTGATATCCACCATCACCACGTCGAGGCCCGCCACCGCGCACGCCTGCGCAATGCCGTTGCCCATCGTGCCGGCGCCTACGATACCCACTGTCTTGATTGCCATGTCTCGCTTCCTTGCGTTGTCAGATATTCGGATGGATCCTGCGGATCAGCCCTGCAGCTTCGCCAGCGCCGCCACCACACGCGCGGCGTGTGCCTTGAGCACGTCCATGTTCTGCTGCTCGCGCGCGTGGCCGCGCAGCGACTGGGCGGCGTAGCGCGGCACGATGTGGAAGTGCACGTGCGGCACCGTCTGGCCGGCGGCCTCGCCGTTGAACTGGCTGATCACCACGCCGTCGGGCCCGAACGCCTCACGCACGCCACGCGCCACGATCTGCGTGGCACGGATGGCGGCCGCCGCGCCGTGCTCGGAGAGGCCGAACAGGTCCACGGCGGCTTCCTTCGGCACCACCAGTGCGTGACCGTCCGACTGCGGCATGATGTCCATGAACGCGATGGTGTCGGCGTCTTCGTAGATCTTGAAGCACGGGAGTTCGCCGCGCAGGATGCGGGCGAAGATGTTGTTGCTGTCGTACTCGGCTTGCATGACGGTCTCGCAGGAGATTTCGGCGGAGCACCGAGTGTAGCGCCAGCGCTCCGCCGCGGGAACCGTCAGCCGCCATTTCGCGGCGGCTTTTTCACATGTTGCGACGATACTGCCCGCCCACCTCGAACAGCGCGTGCGTGATCTGCCCCAGCGAGCACACGCGCACCGCATCCATCAGCACCGCGAACACATTGCCGTTGTCGATCACCGCCTGCCGCAGCCGCTCCAGCATGGCAGCCGCCTCGGCCCGGTGCGCGTCGTGAAATTCCGCCAGGCGGGTCAGCTGGCTCTGCTTTTCTGCCTCGCTCGAGCGCGCCAGTTCCAGCGTCTGGGGCGTGGGGTCGCCGTGCGGATTGCGGAACGTGTTCACGCCGATGATGGGCAGCGTGCCGTCGTGCTTGAGCTGCTCGTAGTGCAGCGATTCCTCCTGGATCTTGCCGCGCTGGTAGCCCGTCTCCATCGCGCCCAGCACGCCGCCGCGCTCGGCAATGCGCTCGAACTCCTGCAGCACCGCCTCTTCCACGAGGTCGGTCAGCGCTTCCGTCAGGAAGCTGCCCTGGTTGGGGTTCTCGCACTTGGCCACGCCCCACTCGCGGTTGATGATGAGCTGGATCGCCAGCGCGCGGCGCACCGACTCGGCCGTGGGCGTGGTGATGGCCTCGTCATAGGCGTTGGTATGCAGCGAATTGCAGTTGTCGTAGATGGCGATCAGCGCCTGCAGCGTGGTGCGGATATCGTTGAAGTCGATCTCCTGCGCATGCAGCGAGCGGCCCGACGTCTGGATGTGGTACTTGAGCTTCTGGCTGCGCTCGTTAGCGCCATACCTGTCGCGCATCGTCACGGCCCAGATGCGGCGCGCCACGCGGCCCAGCACACTGTATTCGGGGTCCATGCCGTTCGAGAAGAAGAACGACAGGTTCGGCGCGAAGTCGTCGATATGCATGCCGCGCGCGAGGTAGGCCTCCACGTAGGTGAAGCCGTTGGCCAGCGTGAACGCCAGCTGCGAGATCGGGTTCGCGCCGGCCTCGGCGATGTGATAGCCCGAGATCGACACCGAGTAGAAGTTGCGCACCTGATGGTGGACGAAGTACTCCTGGATATCGCCCATCACCTTGAGCGAGAACTCCGTGCTGAAGATGCACGTGTTCTGGCCCTGGTCCTCCTTGAGAATGTCGGCCTGCACCGTGCCGCGCACGTTCTGCAGCACCCAGGCGCGGATCTTGGCTTCCTCGTCGGCCGTGGGTTCGCGCTGGTTGTCGGCGCGGAAGCGGTCCAGGTTCTGGTCGATGGCCGTGTTCATGAACATGGCCAGGATCGTGGGCGCGGGGCCGTTGATCGTCATCGACACCGACGTGCTCGGGCTGGTCAGGTCGAAGCCGTCGTAGAGCACCTTCATGTCGTCGAGCGTGGCGATCGACACGCCCGAATTACCGACCTTGCCGTAGATGTCCGGACGCTCGTGCGGGTCTTCGCCGTACAGCGTGACCGAGTCGAACGCCGTGGAGAGCCGCTTGGCGTCCATGCCTTCGGACACCAGCTTGAAGCGGCGATTGGTGCGGAAGGCATCGCCCTCGCCCGCGAACATGCGCGTGGGGTCTTCGTTCTCGCGCTTGAACGCGAACACGCCGGCCGTGTACGGAAAGCTGCCCGGCACGTTTTCGCGCATCAGCCATTTCAGCATCTCGCCTTCGTCCTCGAAGCGCGGCAGCACCACCTTGCGTACCTTGGTGCCTGACAGCGTGGTGGTGATCAGGCCGGTGCGGATTTCCTTGTCGCGGATCTTCACCACGTACTCGTCGCCGCTGTACGCGGCCTGCAGCTGCGGCCACATTGCCAGCAGCTTGCGTTCGACCGCGCCCAGCGAGGCCTCGCGCTCGGCGGCCAGCGCTTCCAGGGCCTGGCCATCGGCCTCGCCCTGCGCCGACGCGAGCATGGCGCGCGCGGCCCGCAACTGCTGACGCTCGCGCGCCAGGCGGCTCTGTTCGGCCACGCGCCGATGGTAGGCGCGCACGGTATCGGCCAGCTCGGCCAGATAGCGGTTGCGCGCGGGCGGCACAATCACGTTCTGGCCGGTGGAGATGCGCCCGTCCTGCTTCGGCAGCACGCCGGGACGGAACGCCATGCCACGCGCCGCCAGCGCCTGCACCAGCCCTTGGTACAGCATCGTCACGCCATCGTCATTGAAGCGCGAGGCCTGCGTGCCATAGACCGGCATTTCCTCGGGCCGGGCATGCCACTGTTCGCGGTTGCGCTGCACCTGCTTGGCCACGTCGCGCCAGGCGTCCTGCGCGCCCTTGCGGTCGAACTTGTTGATCGCCACGAAATCGGCGAAGTCGAGCATGTCGATCTTCTCGAGCTGGCTGGCCGCGCCGAACTCCGGCGTCATCACGTACAGCGAGAGATCCACATGCGGCACGATGGCGGCGTCGCCCTGCCCGATGCCCGAGGTCTCGACGATCACGAGGTCGAACCGGGCAGCCTTGCAGGCGGCCACCACATCCGGCAGGGCCTGCGAGATTTCAGAGCCGGCGTCGCGGGTGGCCAGCGAGCGCATGAAGATGTTCGGATGGTTGATCGCGTTCATGCGAATGCGGTCGCCCAGCAGCGCGCCGCCCGACTTGCGGCGCGACGGGTCGATGGAGATCACGGCGATCGACAGCGCGTCCTGCTGGTCCAGCCGGATGCGCCGGATCAGTTCGTCGGTCAGCGACGATTTGCCCGCGCCACCGGTGCCGGTAATGCCGAGCACCGGCGTGGCGGAGGCCTTCGCCAGGTCTGCCAGCCCTGCCACCAGCGCCGGCGCGGCGCGGCCATTTTCCAGGGCGGTGATCAGTTGGGCCAGCGCACGGCGGTCGCCGCTGGCCACGGCATCGGGCGTGGACGGGGCGTAGCCGGTGAGATCGATGTCGCAACGCTGCACCATGTCGGCAATCATGCCGGCCAGGCCCATGCGCTGGCCGTCTTCGGGGCTGTAGATGCGCGCCACGCCATAGGCCTGCAGTTCGCGAATCTCTTCGGGCACGATCACGCCGCCGCCGCCGCCGAACACCTGGATGTGTTCGCCGCCGTTCTGGCGCAGCAGGTCGATCATGTACTTGAAGTATTCGACGTGGCCGCCCTGGTAGCTGGAGATGGCGATGCCCTGCACGTCTTCCTGCAGCGCGGCGGTGACCACCTCGTGCACGGAGCGGTTGTGGCCAAGGTGAATCACCTCGCAGCCGTGCGACTGCAGGATGCGCCGCATGATGTTGATCGACGCGTCATGGCCATCGAACAGCGACGCCGCGGTGACAAAGCGCACCTTGTTGGCCGGGCCGCTGCCCTGCGCCGCCTGGGGCCGGGCGGCCGCCGTCCTGCTCACATCCGAAAGATCAGTCATTGTCTCCACCGCTCTGTTATGTGGCTGGCTGCCCGATGTGGCTGGCATGGATGCCGTCGGTTCTGGCGACCGTACGCACAGGGGCCGGACGATTATATGACGTTTACGTTAACGTAAGTCCAGGGACGCGGGTAAGCACCGAGCGTCGCGTTTGATGTCTCGTTTGACGTCGCGTTGACGGCATCGTCGCACAGCGGCGGGGAACGGTGAAGCGGGAGGAAAGCCGGAGATCGGCAGGAGATGGGCGGAAGAAGGGCCCGGAGCCGCCCCCGCGCCGCGGGAGGTCGGCGCGGGTGGGGTGGCGGCCCCGGATCCCAGGAGAAAGCGGTCAGGCGCTGGCCTGCGGGCAGTCGCCGAAGGCGTCGGTCTTGCGGGCGTTCCAGCGGCGCACCCACTGGCGGGCGATAAACAGCGCGCGGCGCATGGACCACGGCGCGGGGGTCTCGGTCAGCAGAAAGCGCGCGCTGGGCGACTCGGCCGACAGCCAGACCTGGTCGCCTTCGGCCAGTGCGTGCATGTCGCCGGCGCGCAGCCAGATATCGCGATGGTGGCCTTCCACGGTCAGCCACAAGCTGCCTTCCAGCGCGGTCACGCTTTGGCCGTGCCGCGCGCGCCAGCTGACGGGCCGGCCCGGTTCGTCGAGTTCGAATGTCCTGAGTTCACGCATGGGCGTCTCCTTGTCTTGCCCGGCGCAGCCGCTCGCTTGTCATGGGTTGGAGCGGATCAATGAGAAATCGGGGGGCGCTGCGCCACGCTTCCATTATTCATGGCGAGGTCTACAATCCCATGCACAGTTCCGAACAGTTTTCGATGCACTGTTCAGTAGTTTTAACTGACAGTTGCCGCCTCCGTCACATGAAACTCATCCTCGATGCATCCACCGGCGTCCCCCTGACCGAACAGATCGTGCTGGGCGTGAAGGCGTGGATCAGTACCCGCGAAGCCACGCCCGGTGCGCGGCTGCCTTCGATCCGCGCACTGGCGGCCGAACATGGCATCAGCCGCTTTCCCGTGATCGAGGCGTACGACCGCCTGGTTTCGCAAGGGCTGGTCGACTCGCGCCAGGGCTCGGGCTTCTACGTGGCGGAGAGCGCGCTCACCGGCCGCAGCGGACGCGGCTGGTCGGACCCGAGCCTGGCCGAAGACCTGTCGCTGCATATCATCGACCAGTTCCACCACCCCAGCGGCACGCTCAAGCTGGCAGGCGGCTTCGTGCCCGAGGAATGGCGCGATGTGGAGGGCCTGACGCAGGCCATCCGCCATATCACGCGGCACGATATCGACAGCGTGATCCACTACGCCACGCCGGCCGGCCACCCCGAGCTGCGCAAGCACGTGCTCACGCGTGTGCGGCAAGTGGGCATCCAGGCCGAGCTGCCGAACATCCTGATCACGTCGGGAGCCAGCCAGGCGCTGGACCTGCTGGTGCGCCACCTGCTCAAGCCCGGCGACACGGTCTTTGTGGAAGACCCCGGCTACTACAACCTGTTCGGGCTCCTGCGCATGCATGGCGTGCAGCTGGTGGGCGTGCCGCACACGCCGAACGGCCCGGACCCCGAAGCCTGCGAGCGGCTGCTGCGCGACCACAAGCCCAAGCTGTTCTTCACCAACAGCGTTTTGCAGAACCCCACCGGCTCCACGCTGGCGCCGCGCGTAGCGTTCCGCCTGCTCGAACTGGCGCGGCGCCACAACTTCCGCTTCGTCGAAGACGACATCTTCTCGGACTTCCAGCTCAACTTCACAGACCGGCTGGCCACGCTGGACCAGCTCGAGCACGTGATCTATATCAGCGGCTTCTCCAAGACCGTGTCGGCGGCGCTGCGCGTGGGCTACGTGGTGGCCGACAAGGCGCTGATCAAGGACCTGATCGACGTGAAGGTGCTGACCAGCGTCGCCGGATCGCACTTCGCCGAGGCCGTGACGGCCGCCATGCTCGAACGCGGTGCCTATCGCAAGTATGTGGAACGGCTGCGCGTGCGCACGCGCGAAGTGACGGCCGACGCGGTGAAGATCCTCGGCCACTACGGCTGGGAGGCGTTCTGCGAGCCGGCCGGCGGCAACTTCCTGTGGGCGCGCACGCCCGGCATCGAAGACTCGCGCCAGCTCGTGGCGATGGCGGAAACCCATGGCATCTCGCTGGCGCCGGGGCACTTCTTCCGCCCCGGCGGCGAAACGTCGGCATGGGTGCGCATCAACTCCGCCTATGCGGGCGAGGATCGCTCGCGTGCCTTCTTCGAGGAAGCGGGCCGGCGCTGATCAGCCCTGGGCATCGCCGCCGTGGTTGTGCAGCACGGCGTTGCGGCGCGAGTACGCGAAGTAGATCACCATGCCCAGTGCCAGCCAGCACAGAAAGGCGATCCACGTGACCACCTGCAGATGGGCCATCAGGAACAGGCAGAACGCCACCGACAGCAACGGCACCACGGGCACGCCGGGGCAGCGGAACGTGCGATGCAGGTGCGGATGCGTGCGGCGCAGCACCAGCGTCGCGATCGAGATCAGCGTGAACGCCGACAGCGTACCGATGTTGATCAGCTCGGCCAGCACGTTGAGCGGCACGAAGCCGGCAATCGCCGAGAACACGATGCCGACCACCCACGTAGCCGTGAACGGCGTGGCATGCACCGGATGCACGCGCGACAGCGCCTCGGGCAACAGGCCATCGCGCGACATGGCGAAGATGATGCGCGTCTGGCCATAGGTCATCACCAGGATCACGGTGGTCATGCCCAGGATGGCGCCGAGGTCGACAAAGCCGGCCACCCAGTTCTGTCCCGCGTACTGCAGCGCCAGCGACACCGGATGGTCCACGCCCTTGAACTTCATGAACGGCACGATGCCGGTCATGATGGCCGCCACGGCCACGTACAGGATGGTGCAGACCGCCAGCGAGCCGATGATGCCGATCGGCAGGTCGCGGCCAGGATTGCGCACTTCCTCCGCCGCCGAGGTCACCGCATCGAAGCCGATGAAGGCAAAGAATACCAGCGCCGCGGCGTTGAAGATGCCGGAGAAGCCGAACGGCGCGAACGGCTCCCAGTTGGCCGGCTTCACGTGCCAGACACCCACCACGATGAACAGCACCACCACGCTGATCTTGATTGCCACCATCACGTTGTTGAGCCGCGCCGACTCGCGCACGCCGTACGACACCACCCAGGTGATGGCCAGCATGATCAGGATGGCCGGCAGGTTCAGCAGCGTCTCCGCGCCCGGCACCGACCCGGGCGCCGCCGTCAACGCCACCGGCAACTGGATGCCGAACCCCGCCAGCAGCGACTGGAAATAGCCCGACCATCCCACCGACACCGCCGACGTGGCCAGCCCGTATTCGAGCAGCAGATCCCAGCCGATCATCCACGCCACGATTTCGCCAAGCGTGGCATAGCTGTAGGTGTAGATCGATCCGGAAACAGGAATTGCCGACGCAAACTCTGCGTAGCACAACGCTGCAAAACCACACGCCATGGCCGCAATCACGAACGACACCGTCAGCGCCGGCCCGGCAGTCAGCGCGCCCGTGCCGGTCAGCACGAAGATGCCGGTGCCGATGATGGCGCCGATGCCCATCAGTACCAGATCCAGCGGCCCCAGCACCTTGCGCAACCCGTCGTGCTCGCTGACATCGAGCATCGATTCAATGTTCTTGGTGCGGAAAAGACTCATGGGGGGGGCTCCGGCGGTCAGTCAGCTCCATTGACTATAGGTTGTACACGTCGCGCCGGCACGCCGGGGCTGCACATCTTTTGAACGGCAGGGGCGGCGGCGGGCGGGTTGTCATGAACCAGACCAAACCGGACGGACGGCAACGCGTCCGATTCTGCGCGCGCGAAAAAAAAGCGCCCCATCTACGGAGCGCCTTCAAGACGACGATGCCATCCACTGGATGGCATCAAGGGAACGGGTGCGTCGGCCTACTTCGCCACGGGCATCGTGAACTCGGCGCCCTTGGCGATGCTGTCGGGCCAGCGTTGCATCACGCTCTTGTAGCGCGTGTAGAAGCGTACGCCTTCCTCGCCGTAGGCGTGGTGGTCGCCGAACAGCGAGCGCTTCCAGCCGCCGAACGAATGCCAGGCCATCGGCACCGGAATCGGTACGTTGATGCCGACCATGCCGACCTGGATCTGGCGCGCGAACGCGCGGGCGATGCCGCCGTCGCTGGTGTAGCACGACACGCCGTTGCCGAATTCGTGGCGATTGATCAGGTCCACCGCTTCGGCGAAGTCATGCACGCGCACCACCGACAGCACCGGGCCGAAGATCTCTTCCTTGTAGATCGTCATGTCCGGCTTGACGTTGTCGAACAGCGTGCCGCCGACGAAGAAGCCGTTCTCGTGGCCGTCTACCTTGTGGCCGCGGCCGTCGGTCACCAGCTTCGCGCCTTCGGCTACGCCCTTGGCGATATAGCCTTCCACCTTGGCCTTGTGCGCGGCCGTGACCAGCGGGCCCATCTCGGCGTCGCCTTCCATGCCGTTGCGGATCTTCAGCGACGCGGCGCGCTCGGCCAGGCGCGGCACGAGCTTGTCGGCCACGTCGCCCACGGCCACCGCCACCGAGATCGCCATGCAACGCTCGCCGGCGGAGCCGTAGGCCGCGCCGATCAGCGCGTCGACGGCCTGGTCCAGGTCGGCATCGGGCATCACCACCAGATGGTTCTTGGCACCGCCCAGCGCCTGCACGCGCTTGCCGTGCTTCGTCCCTTCCGTGTAGATGTACTCGGCGATCGGCGTGGAGCCGACGAACGACAGCGCCTGCACGTCGGGGTGGGCCAGCAGCGCGTCCACGGCCACCTTGTCGCCCTGCACCACGTTGAACACGCCATCGGGCAGCCCGGCCTGCTTGAGCAGGTCGGCAATCAGCAGGCTCGGCGACGGATCGCGCTCGGACGGCTTGAGCACGAACGTGTTGCCGCAGGCCAGCGCCACCGGGAACATCCACATCGGCACCATCACCGGGAAGTTGAACGGCGTGATGCCGGCCACCACGCCCAGCGGCTGGCGCAGGTTCCAGTTGTCGATGCCGCCGCCGATGTTGTCGGTGAAATCGGTCTTGAGCAGGTTCGGAATGCCGCAGGCGAACTCCACCACCTCGATGCCGCGCGTGACTTCGCCCTTGGCATCGGAAAACACCTTGCCGTGCTCGCGCGTGATCAGCGCGGCCAGGTCGTCGTGGTGGCGGTCCAGCAGTTCCTTGAACTTGAACAGGATGCGGGCGCGGCGCAGCGGCGGCATCTCGGCCCAGGCCGGCCACGCAGCCTGCGCAGCGGCCACCGCGGCGGCCACGTCGTCGGCGGTGCCCATGGCCACGCGCGCGGCCACTGCGCCGGTGGCGGGGTTGAACACATCGGCAAAGCGGTCGGTGCCCGCGCGCTGCACGGTGCCGCCGATGTAGTGATGGATTTCGGCGATCTGCCGGTTTTCTGCGATGTTCACTGCGGTCTTCCTCTTGTGTCTCGGGCAGGTCTTACTGGATGGTCTGCAGGGCCTGCTTCACGGTGTCGAACAGCTGGTCGATCTCGGCCTCGGAAATGATCAGCGGCGGCGAGAACGCCAGGATATCGCCGGTGTAGCGTACCAGCACGCCCAGCTCCAGGCATTTCAGGAACGCTTCGTAGGCACGCGCGCCCGGGGCGCCCGGCCGCGATTCGAGTTCCACGCCCGCCACCATGCCGAGGTTGCGGATGTCCTTCACATACGGCGCGCCACGCAGGCCGTGCACGGCCGCCTCGAACTTCGACGACATCTCGGCGGCGCGCTCGAACAGCTTGTCGCGCTTGTACAGGTCGAGCGTGGCGATACACGCGGCCATCGCCAGCGGGTGGCCCGAGTACGTGTAGCCGTGCGGCAGTTCGATGCCGCCCTGCGGCGTGGCGTTGATCACGGCGTCGTGCACTTCGCGGCGCACGGCCACGGCGCCCATCGGCACGGCGGCGTTGTTGATGGCCTTGGCCATGGTGATCAGGTCGGGCGTGACGTTGAGACGCTCGGCGGCGGTAGCGGCGCCCAGGCGGCCGAACGCGGTAATCACCTCGTCGAAGATCAGCAGGATGCCGTGCTTGCTGGTGATGGCGCGCAGCTTTTCCAGGTAGCCCACCGGCGGAATCAGCACGCCGGCCGAGCCAGCCATCGGCTCGACGATCACCGCGGCGATGTTCGACGCGTCATGCAGCGCCACCAGGCGCTCCAGTTCGTCGGCCAGATGGGCGCCCCACTGCGGCTGGCCCTTCGAGTACGCCGCCTCGGCGATGTTCAGCGTGGCCGGCAGGTGGTCGGTGCCCGGCATGACGTTGGCCGACCACATCTTGCGGTTCGGCCCGATGCCGCCCACGCCCAGGCCGCCAAACCCCACGCCGTGGTAGCCGCGCTCGCGGCCGATGATGCGCGTGCGCTGGCCTTCGCCACGGGCACGGTGATAGGCCAGCGCGATCTTCAGCGCCGTGTCCACCGATTCCGAACCGGAGTTCGTGAAGAAGATGCGGTCCAGACCCTTCGGCATCAGCGCCGCTACCTTGGTGGCGGCTTCGAATTCCAGCGGGTGGCCCATCTGGAACGGAGGCGCGTAGTCGAGCGTGGCCGCCTGCTGTGCGATCGCGTCGACGATCTCGCGGCGGGCATGCCCCGCCGCCACGCACCAGAGACCCGCGCATCCATCCAGGATCTTGCGGCCGTCGTGCGTCGTGTAGTGCATGCCGCTGGCCGACACCAGCAGCCGCGGCGCGGCCTTGTACTGGCGATTGGCGGTAAAAGGCATCCACAGGGCTTCGAGATCGGGGATCACGGTCTTGGCGGCGTCCATAGGTTCTCCTGGTGACAGCGTGCGGCGCGGGGCGCGGCAGCCGGGCCAATCGAGGGCCCAGGCCGGCCGCGCGCCATGGGGTTTGGCAACGGAATGCGGCCACTCTACCGGCGGGGTGTGGTGTCAAGAATATACGGTGCTCACATCCTTGCCTGACCGTACAGCCACAACCGCGCCAACCGTACAGGTAACGATCGCCATGCTCGCGCCGGGGCAACGCCCGGGCAGGGGCTGCTACCCCACTGTCACGCCACTGTTACGCCCGTGAAACAGGCAATTTGCGCTGCAGCGCATCAAACCCGGCGAGGCCCGGCGCTTGCCAGTACACTGTACAGGTTTCGTGAATCCGCAGCGTCCATGCTCAACCTGAACCTGATCCGCAGCCGCCGTGGCGGCGAAACCCTGACCGAGCAGATCGTGGCGGGAATCGCCGCACTGGTGGACCAGCGCGCACTGCGCGCCGGGGCGCCGCTGCCGTCCGTGCGGCGCCTGGCCCAGCAGCACAACGTCAGCACCTTCACGGTGGCCGAGGCCTATGGCCGGCTGACCGCGCTCGGCTACCTCACCGCGCGGCCGGGGTCGGGCTACACGGTAGCCCACCGCCACACGCCGGCCGGCCATGCGCGGGCCTCGCAATGGGAGGCGCCGGGGCTCAACGCCGCGTGGCTGCTGTCCGACGTGTTCGCCGACCACTCCGTGCCGATCAAGGCCGGCGCCGGCTGGCTGCCGGGCGACTGGCTCAACGAGGAAGGGCTGCACCAAGCCATGCGCAGCGCCGCGCGCGTGCCGGCGGCGCAGGTGTCCGGCTACGGCCACCCGTTCGGCTTTGGCGCGCTGCGCGAACATATCGCCGTGCACCTGAGCCAGTTCGGCATGCCCGTGCAGGCCCAGCAGGTGGTCATGACGCAGGGCGCCACGCAGGCGCTGGACCTGGTGGTGCGCACGCTGCTGCGGCCGGGCGACACGGTGCTGGTGGAGTCGCCCTGCTACTGCAACTTGCTCCAGATCCTGCGGCTGGCGGGTCTGCGCGCGATTGGCGTGCCGCGTACCGAAGCCGGCCTCGATACCGATGCGCTGGACGACGCCATCCGCCAGCACGCGCCGCGCGCGCTGTTCGTCAACACGGTGTTGCAGAACCCCACCGGCGCCAGCCTGACCAGCATGAACGCGTTCCGCGTGCTGCAGCTGGCCGAGCAGCACCGCCTGCTGGTGGTGGAGGACGATATCTACCGTGAACTGGCGCCAGCGGGCGCGCCGATGCTGGCGGCCATGGATGGCCTGTCGCACGTGGTCTATGTCAACGGCTTCTCGAAGACCATCACGCCGTCTTTGCGGGTGGGCTACCTGGCGGCCAGCCCCGACCTGGCCAAGGCCTTCGCACGCACCAAGATGGCGGTGGGGCTGACCTCGTCGGAGGTGACCGAGCGGCTCGTGTATTCGGTGCTGACCAGCGGCCACTACGGGCGGCACGTTGCCGCACTGGCGGAACGGCTACGCGCCCAGCAGGATCGCGTGGCGGAGAAGATGGAGGCCCATGGCCTGGAAATGAAGCTGCGGCCCGACGGCGGCATGTTCGCCTGGGGCCGGCTGGCAGATGGGGACGGCCGGACCGATGGCCGGCCGGCGCTGACCGGCAATCAACTGGCCACGCTGGCGCTGGAGCACGGCATCTGGCTGGCCCCGGGCTCGTATTTCGAGCCGGACGAGACCGACTCGCCGTGGATCCGCTTCAACGTTGCCACCACCGACGCCCCCCAGCTGTGGGCGTTTTTCGACGCGGTGCGCAGCGGCCGGACGGCAACCGCCCGGGCCGCGTAGCGGAGCGCTGGGCGCCTTTCCTGGTGCGCCCACAGCCCGTCGCTCAGAAGCGGTAGCGCACGTAGCCCGTGTAGTAGTTGCTGCCCGGGTTCGGTTCCTTGATACCGGCGTTCGAGATGTGCTGGAAGCGGAAGCCCACTTCCGTATTGGCGTTCTTGCCGAAGCCCACGCCCACGCCGAGCATGTCGGAGAACTGGAACGCGCTGCCCATGCGGTGCTCGTCGGACGTGCCCGCGTGCGTCAGCACCCGCAGACCCACCGATGCCTCGGCAAACGGCACGAAGTAGCCGCCGCGCTTTTCCACGCGCAGGATCGGCGAGATGCCGAATTCCACCAGGTTCTGCTGATTGGTGCCGCCACGGGTATCCCAGCCAGCCACGTTGAATTCAGCCTGCAGGCGGAACAGCCAGCCCTGCGGGTTGCCGTACTGGATCGGCGTGTTGTAGTTCACGCCCACTTCGTACTTGTTCACGTCGTGGCTGGTATCGCGACCGAACGCGACATGGACGGCCGGATGGCTCCAGCCCACCAGTTCCTCGGCGCTGGCCGCCGAACTGGCGCCTGCCACCAGCGCGGCTGCGGCGAGCGTGCGGGTTACGAACAGAATCGGGGACGACTTGGCGAAAGGCATGCGGCGTTGTTGTAGTTCTGTCTTCATGTAGGAAGGCATCGAAGAGAGAGTGGCTCGGCAACTAGACGACATCGATTGCCGAACCCGCCGCGGCGCCTTGGCACTACGGCCTGGTCAGGCCCAAAGCCGCTCCACCACCCAGCTCGCGGCAACACAAAGTCCGAGCCAGACAGCGAGGCAACTTGCAATAAATCGGTACGTCATTGTGGGAATTAAGACCAACGGAGGGTTCTGAATAGAATTTTTGCGACGCATTATACATACATTCACGAATGCATGTATCGGGGCGCCGCTGGCCTGCCGTCAGCGTGGCGGGCTCAATTCATCAGAATTCCTCCAATTAGCGATGATGCCAGCACCCGGCAAACCGTGCAGACGGTCAATTAAACCGTTGTTTCAAAGAAACTGACGTTCGAAGTCGTCGAAATGTGGTGTGTCAGCGGCTTTTGGCTGTCGCGCCGGCCGAGTGGCGGTTGAGTGGCGGCCCCGTAACGCAAGCCGGCCGCACAACGGCGGCCGGACCGAAAAGACTGACAGATCAGGAAGTTACGATGCCCTATCGTTACCCTATCGGTTACCTAGGGCTGCCCTGCCCGCGCAGGAATGGCAGCACTTCCTCAAGCAGGCGCCCCGGAATTTCCTCGGCGATGTAGTGGCCGCAGGGCAACGCATGGCCCGTCACGCGACGCGCCACCTTGCGCCATTCCTCCAGCGGCTGGAAACACTTTCCCACCGCGCCGTCGGCGCCCCACAACGCCAGCATGTCGCACTCGACCATGCGGCCGGCGTCGATATCGGCGCGATCATGCTCCAGGTCTATCCCCGCGCTGGCGCGATAGTCCTCGCACAGGCCGTGCGCCGCACCCGGCAACTGCAGGCAGCGCAGGTATTCGGCCAGCGCGGCCTCGGTGAACGGCGCCAGGCCGGCGCTGCGGCTACCCATGGTCTGGCGCAGGTACAGCGCGGGGTCGGCCTCGATCAGCGTCTCGGGGAACGGCGCCGGCCGGATCAAAAAGAACCAGTGGTAGTAGGCCCGCGCAAAGGCCTCGTTGGTCTGGGCGTACATCGCCAGCGTGGGCGCGATATCGAGCGTTACGAGCTTTTCTACCGCCTGCGGATGGTCGACGGCCAACCGGTGCGCCACCCGTGCGCCCCGGTCATGCGCCAGCACCCGGAAGCGCTCGAAGCCCAGCGCGCGCATCACGGCCAGCTGGTCGGCCGCCATCACGCGCTTGCTGTAGTTGGCGTGGTCAGGCAGGCCGGCGGGCTTGCCGCTGTCGCCGTAGCCGCGCAGGTCGGTGGCCACCACCGTGAAATGGCGCGCCAGCTCGCCCGCCACCTTGTGCCAGATCACGTGCGTTTGCGGATGGCCGTGCAGCAACAACAGCGGCGGCCCCTCGCCGCCCACCACGGCATGGATCGGCACCCCGTCATGGTCGATGCGGTGCGTGGCGAATCCCTCGAACATCGTCTTGTCTCCTCAGTTGGCCAGCCGTGCCATGGTAGTCGCGGCCACGTCGCGCAGCCAGGGGCTGGCGGCGTGGTGGCGCGCGGCGAACGCCGCGATGGCATCGGCGTGGGTCAGCGACATGCCGATGATGTCCAGCCCGCGCCGGAACATGTCGAGGTGCCGCGCCGACATCGAGAACGGCACGCAGAAATCGCCAGCCCGCACGGTCATGGCATCGAGGTCGATCTGCAGCGACGCCGGGGCGGCCGCATCGCTCACGGCGCGCATCAGCACATCCACCTCGGCCTGCGGCAGCATCACCAGCAGCAGGCGGTTGTTCATCGCGTTCGAGTAGAAGATCTCGCCAAAGCTTGGCGCGATGACGGCGCGAATGCCGTATTGCTGCAGCCCCCACACGGCGTGCTCGCGGCTGGAGCCGCAGCCGAAGTTGGGGCCGGCCACCAGCACGCGCGTGTCGCGCCAGGCTGGCTGGTTCAGCACGAAGTCCGCACGCGGCGTGCCGTCGGCGTGGAAGCGCATGTCATACAGCAGGCCACGGTCCAGTCCGGCCTTGTCGATGCCGCGCAGGAACTGCTTGGGCATGATCTGGTCGGTGTCCAGGTTCGGCAGCGGCAGCGGCGCGCCGATGCCTTCGATTCGCAGGGATTCGCTCATTGCATTCTCCGCCTCAGGCGTGGCCAAGCTGGCGCACATCGGTGATACAGCCGCTGATGGCCGCCGCGGCAGCCATGGCGGGGCTCATCAGGTGCGTGCGGCCCGCACGGCCCTGGCGGCCTTCAAAATTACGGTTGGTGGTGGACGCGCAGCGCTCGCCCGGATCCAGCACGTCGTCATTCATGGCCAGGCACATCGAGCAGCCCGGCTTGCGCCATTCGAAGCCGGCTTCCACCAGCAGCGCGGCAATGCCCTCGGCCTCGGCCTGCGCGCGCACCGCGCCGGAGCCCGGCACGACCATCGCGCGCACGCCCGCCGCCACCTTGTGGCCGCGCACCACATCGGCCACGGCGCGCAGGTCTTCGATACGGCCGTTGGTGCAGGAGCCGATGAACACGCGCTGCACCGGCACGCCCTGCAGCCGGCTGCCCGGCGCCAGGCCGATATAGTCGAGCGCGCGTTCGGCGGCCGCCCGTGCGTTGGCGTCGGCGGCGTCGGCCGGCTGCGGCACCACGGCGCTCACCGGAATGGCCTGGTCGGGACTGGTGCCCCACGTCACGTACGGCTCCACCACCGACGCGTCGAAGGCCAGTTCGGCATCGAACACGGCATCGGCGTCCGTCACCAGGTCTGCCCAGGCCGCGCGGGCCGCCACGGCCATCGGCGCGTCGATATCGACGGCGCGCGCCAGCACATAGTCGATGGACGTGGCATCGGGCGCAATCAGAGCGCCACGCGCACCCGCTTCCACGGCCATGTTGCACAGGGTCATGCGTGCTTCCATCGACAGCGCGCCGATGGCGCTGCCCGTGAACTCGACCACATAGCCCCGCGCCCCCTGCGCGCTGATGCGCGCAATCACATGCAGGATCAGGTCCTTCGACGTCACGCCGCGGGGCAGCACGCCATCCACGCGGATGCGCATGGCCTGCGCCAGCCGGTACACCAGCGTCTGCGTGGCCAGCACGTGCTCCACCTCCGACGTGCCGATGCCGAAGCCGAGCGCGCCGAACGCGCCGTAGGTGGTGGTATGGCTGTCGCCGCACAGCACGACCATGCCCGGCCGGATCATGCCGTGCTCGGGCGCGATGACGTGCTCGATGCCCTGCAGCGGATCGTTGGTGTCGAACAGCGGAATGCCGTGGATGTCGCAATTGCGCTTCAGGTTGCGCGCCTGCAACGCCGAGGCGGGGTCCTGGATCACGCGCGGAGACTCCGCATGCGTGGGAATGATGTGATCGACCACGGCCAGCTGCTGCCCTGGCGCGGGCAGCTTGCGCCCCTGCTCGGCCAGGCCCGCAAACGCCTGCGGGCTGGTGTACTCGTTCATGATGTGGAGGTCCGCGTAGAGCAGCACGTTGTCCGCATCGAGCGCGACGACGGTGTGCGACTCCACCAGCTTCCGGTATAGCGTGCGTCCGGCCATGGTCTTGCCTGCCTTGGAATGTGGGGGATGAAACAGCAATGAGCGCAGTCTAATCGCGGAATCCATCGCTATAATTTCGCACATCGCAAATCATTCGTGCTGCCGTTTCACGAATAAAGCCATGGATACCTTCTCCGACCTCGCCTTCTTCATCCTGCTGGTCAAGCGCGGCAGCCTGGCCGGCGCGGCCCAGCAGCTTGGCCTGACGCCCTCGGCCGCCAGCAAGCGGCTGGCCGCACTGGAAGCGCGCCTGGGCGTGCGGTTGCTGAACCGCACCACGCGGCGGCTGTCGGTCACGCCCGAAGGCGAGGCCTACCTGGCGCAGGGTGCGCGCATCCTGGCCGAGCTGGAGGAACTGGAACAGGGGCTCGGCGGCAGCCGCGTGGCCCCGCGCGGGCTGCTGCGCGTCAACGCCACGCTGGGCTTCGGCCGGCGTCATCTGGCGCCGGCGGTGGGCGACTTCCTGGTGGCCTATCCCGATGTGGAAGTGCAGCTGCAACTGACCGACCGCGCGCTGAACCTGGCGGAGGAAGGCTTCGATATCGGCATCCTGGTAGGCGACCTGCCCGACGCCCGGCTCAACGCGCGCAAGCTGGCGCCGAATCACCGGCTGCTATGCGCCGCGCCGGCCTATCTGGTGCGCCATGGCGAACCCGCCTCGCCGCGTGCGTTGCAGCAGCATCAGTGCATCGTCATCCGCGAGAGCGAAGCCGCGTATGGCACGTGGCACCTGCAGGCGGCGGGACGCCAGGAAACGGTCAAGGTGCGCGGCCCGGCGGCCACCAACGATGGAGAAATCGCCGTGAACTGGGCGCTGCAGGGCCACGGCATCGTGCTGCGTTCCGAGTGGGATGTGGCGCCGCTGCTGCGCTCGGGCCGGCTCAAGCAGGTGCTGCCCGAGTGGTCGGCCCCGCCCGCCGATATCTACGCAGTGTATCTATCGCGCGACAAACTTTCTGCGCGCGTGCGCGCCTTTGTCGACTTCATGGCCGAACGCTTCGGCCGCTACGACACCTCGGCGGACTACCACGGCTGGTAAATCGCGCCGGAAGGTTGTCGGACGTCTGCCATCCCGCGCGGCGTTGCCGCCGCGTGGGGGCCAATAAGGGCCAACAGCGTCCAATAAACGGATCAGGGCAGCAGCAGAATCGCGCCGGTGGTTTCGCGGCGCTCGGCGGCCTCGTGCGCATGGGCCACGTCGGCCAGCGGAAAGCGCGCGCCAATGTCGACCTTCACATGGCCGGCGGCGATGGCATCGAACAGGTCCTTGGCATTGGCGCGGAAACGCGCGGCGTCCGCGTTGTGCGGAAACACCGACGGGCGCGTGAGGAACAGGCAGCCCTTCTTGTTGAGCAGCTCGGGTTCGATGGCCGGCGCCGGACCCGATGCCGCGCCGTAGAGCACCACCATGCCGAACGTCTGCGCGCAGTCCAGCGATCCCAGGAACGTGTCCTTGCCCACGGCGTCGTAGACCACGGTCACGCCGCGTCCGTCGGTGGCATCGCGCACCTGCTTGACCCAGTCGCCGTGGCTGTAGTCGATCGCCACATCGCAGCCTGCGGCCCGTGCGCGCTCGCACTTGGCGGCGGAGCCGGCCGTGCCGATCACGCGCGCGCCCAGCGCCTTGGCCCATCCGCTCAGGATCTGTCCCACGCCGCCCGCCGCCGCGTGCACCAGCACGGTATCGCCCGGCTTCACCGCGTGGGTGTGGCGCACCAGGTACTGCGCGGTCATGCCCTTGAAGATCGTCGCCGCGGCTTGTTCGTCGCTGACGTTGTCCGGCAGCCGGACCAGCTTGTCCACCGCCACGTTGCGGCCTTCGGCATACGCGCCGAGCCCGGCGTTCATGTAGGCCACGCGGTCACCCACAGCTACGTCGGTCACGCCCGGGCCCACGGCCTCCACCACGCCGGCGGCCTCGAAGCCGAGTCCGGTGCCGGCTGGCAGCGGATACGTGCCACGGCGCTGATAGATATCGATGAAATTGAAGCCGATCGCGCTATGCCGCACGCGCGCTTCGCCGGCAGCCGGCTCGGGCAGCTCGACCGACTCCAGACGCATGACTTGCGGCGAACCGAATTCGTGAAGACGGATGGCGCGGACGGTGCTCGGCATGGGGGCTCCTCGGTAAATGGCCGAAATCGGAGCCCCGATTATTGCGCGTTTGCTGGTTTCCTGCCGGGCGCTACACCAGCTCCGCGCTCATGCACAGCGCGCTGGTATTGCGCAGGCGCTGGAACTCCTTGCTCTCCAGCACTTCGTGCGGCAGTTTGGAGGCGTGGATCAGCGAGAAACCATAGCGCGCGAAATAGCTCGGGCAGGTGGAGGTCAGCAATACCGCGCGGCGGACGCCATTGGCGCGGGCCCGCATCATCACCGTATTCACCAGATGGCTGGCCACGCCCTGGTCGCGCCATTCGCGCAGCACCGCCACCGAGCGGATGATGGCGGTGTCGCCGAACCGCTCGGCGCACGCGCAACCCACCAGTTGCCCATCGAGAATGGCCACGTGGAACTCGCCCACGAGCCTGGCCAGATCGTCCACCGGCAGGCCGCACCGCTCAAGAACGGCCCCGATGGCGGGCGCATCCGATGGCTGGGCCATTCGGACTCGCATGTCTTTAATCATTTGGAGCCTCTGTTTCTCTCATCACGTTGCGACGGATACGCCATGGAAGCCCTGCATGGTGAAACCTTGCGTCAACGACCGCGATTTGCACCGTCAGTCGTCATACGACAGTGCGCTGCCCAGGAGAGCGGTGAAATGCTGACGATTGGTGCGCGCGCGCCCCACAGTATCGCAATCAGGTCGCGGTTTCCAGTGGGGAACTACCGAATGCGACACGTGCCATGCCCGAATAAAAACGGAGCATGAAATGCGCCAGCATCGGCCGTCAGTATCTGCGTGTCGCGTGACGAAAATACGTGCGGACGCGTTGAAATACCGGAAGGGAGGAAAAGCAGAAAAAGGAAGAGAGATGGAGGCGGGGATCCGGAATCGAACCGTCGTAAACGGCTTTGCAGGCCGTCGCATAACCACTCTGCCACCCCGCCACAGGGATGACGGCCCGAACAGGCCAATCGGTAGTGCGGGGCGCAGTGTAGCCGATATGAAAAATTCCTGCAGGGCGTGGCCGCATCGCGCGGGCGCGGCGCCGACGGCGCTACGCGTCCGGCTCGCCCATCGCCGATTGCAGATAGTTCTGCACACCCACCTTGCGCACGAGTTCGAGCTGCGTCTGCAGCCAGTCGATGTGGTTCTCGGTGTCGTCGAGGATGTCGGTCAGGATGTCGCGCGACACATAGTCGCTGACCGACTCGCAGTACTTGATGGCCTCCTTGAGGCTGGTCTGCGACACCAGTTCAAGCTTGAGATCGCAGCCGAGCATTTCCTCGGTGTTCTCGCCAATCATGACCTTGTCCAGGTCCTGCAGGTTCGGCAGGCCATCGAGCATGAGAATGCGTTCGATCAGCCGGTCCGCATGCTTCATTTCCTCGATCGATTCCTCATACTCGTGCTTGCCCAGCGCGCCGAGGCCCCAATGCCGGTACATGCGTGCGTGCAGGAAGTACTGATTGATCGCAGTCAGTTCGTGCTTGAGCTGGCCATTCAGCAACTGAATTACCTTCTTGTCGGCTTTCATGACGTCGATCCTTCAGAAACACGGCGGCGGTGATTTTCATGGTAATTCGCCTTCCCGCAACGTCAAGCTTGGCGCGGCTTTCCGGTCGATGCATCACACCGCCCAATGATTTTGCGAGTGATACTGATTCCGATTCATGCAAATAAAAAGCGCTTCCAGAACGGAAGCGCCTGTCATGCGAACCGACGCATGCACCATTACATCGGCGTCATTATTCGCCGCTCGCGCGATAACGGTTACGCAAATCGCGAATCAGATCGTGGTTACGCAGCACGCCCTGGTATTGCCGCTCGATCAGCGCGCGGATATCGAAACTGAGATCGGTTTCCTGCAGTGCTTCCGAATACTTCTGCTTGGCCACGTCCTCGCCCTTTTCGGTTTCTTCGAGAATGGCCAGATCGGTGCGGTCGGTGATGGCCGTACGCAGGCTGAGCCACCCGCGATGCAGCGCGCCGGCCATGCTGCCGTGATCCTCGGGCTTGCCGCCCAGCGCTGCTACCTGGCTCTGAAGTTCGCGCACAGCGGCACCAATTTCCGTGGCGCGGCTCGAAAACAGCGTCTTCAGTTCCGGGTTCTTGGCATCCTCGGCGGCTTTGCGAAATCCTTCCTCACCATCACGCGAGACTTCGATCAGGTCGTTGAGCACAGATACATTGCTGTCAGCCATGACGGACTCCTCTTGTCATCAGGCGCCCCGGACGGCGTGCCCGCGACGCAACATGGAACATGCCGCACCCACCGCGGTGGTGGCGGCCCTTGTTTCCAAGATAGAGGAGCCCTCCCGCCGAGACTGTCGGGGGGCTGCGGAAGGCGCTGTCGGCCTATGCCTACAGTTGCAGGGTCAGTCCAGCAGGTGGCCCATGCGTGACCGCTTGGTGGCCAGGTATTTCTCGTTTTCGGAGTTGGCGGGCACGATGTGACGCATCTGTTCGGTCACCTTGATGCCCGCGTCTTCGAGCGCCTTGATCTTGATGGGGTTGTTGCTCATCAGGCGCACTGACGTGACGCCCCACTGGCGCAGGAAGTCGGCGGCAAATGCGTAGGTGCGGGAATCGATTGCCTGGCCGAGCGCCAGGTTGGCGTCTACCGTGTCGAGCCCGCCATCCTGCAGCGCGTACGCGCGGATCTTGTTCGACAGTCCGATGCCACGACCTTCGTGGCCGCGCAGGTACAGCAGCACGCCGCGGCCTTCCTCGGCAATCTTCTTCATGGCGAGGTCGAGCTGCTCGCCGCAATCGCAGCGGCAGGAGCCGAACACGTCGCCGGTCAGGCATTCGGAATGCAGGCGCAGCAGCACGTCTTCGCCCGAAATATCGCCCATCGAGAGCGCAAGGTGTTCAGTGCCGGTGTCCACGCCCTGGAAGGCATGGGCCGTGAATTGGCCATAGCGGGTCGGCAACCGGGCGGAGCCGATCAGCTCACTTTCTAGGTCTTTCATGTTTTTTTCGCTGGAGGCGCCATGGGGCCCGGGCGGCATGATGCAGGCACGGGACAGGCGCGCCACGCGGCGCCGATTGGGAGGGGCGCGGACGCGGCATGCCGGCAAGGATACCGCGAAATGCATTTCGCCATCCCGCGCAGGGTTACCGGCGGGTAGTGCCGGGTAGTGCCGGGTAGCGGGGGGGTAGCGGCGGGGAGTGACCACCAGCCGCCTCAGGCAATGGCTACCAGCACGTGGCGGCGGTCATGCTGTCGGCCAGACCGGTGTTGGACTGGCGGCCCAGCTGGTCGATCACATACGTGCCGCAGTCGTCCGCCGCCTGCGGGCCCGTCGGCGTCGCCGTGGCCGTGAACGTGGCCCCGGCGCGCGCGGTGACCACGCGCAGGTCGTAGAACGACTGCCCGCCGGACGACACCGGCACCGGAAACGCCTGCGGCGCGTAGCCGAGTTCCTGGGGCGCATCGGTGAACCGGTTCTGCATGCTGAAATAGCGCTGCTGTCGGGCTGCCAGGTCCAGCAGCGCCACCTTGGCGTCGGTCCGGCGCGACTTGCGCACCTGCTGCATGTACGACGGATACGCCACCGCGGCGATCACGGCCAGAATCACCAGCACGATCAGCAGCTCTACCAGAGAGAAGCCTGTGGCTGTGGCGGCATGAGGTCTGCGGATCATCATCAGCGCAACCGGATCCAGTTGACGCGCTCACCGGTGGAGTTGGCGCCGGGGTTGATCTGCGTGACGACGCCCGTGCCGCTTACCGTCTGCTGCACGATGTAGGGCCGCTTCCTGGCGGTCACGATCGATGGGGTGCCGGTGCCACTCAGGCCGATGCCGCTCACGACGCCGCCATTCAGCAACGGGTAGACCACGTTCGTGCCGCTGCTCAGGAACGATTGGGCCGGGGCACCGCCCGATCCCATGGAGATGCCCATCGTGAACCCGGACGTTATCTCCGTGGTGCACGATAGCGCCTGCCTGGAGGCCGAACTGGGTGGCACCGTCGTGTTGACGATGAACATGCCGTACGCCACCACCGGGCTGTAGATCACCTGCTCGCCCTTGTCGGCGGGCAGCGGCAGGCGCCAGCCGAACATGGTGTTGCCGGAGCGACAGGCGTCGCTGCCCTGCCAGCAGACCGGGTTGGCGCTGACCGTGCGCAGCATTGCCGTACTGGCGCTCGTGCGGGCCTCGCCCGTGATGCGCTGGCCGGTGAGGTGGGCCGCCCTCAGCGGCCGGGGCGCGGCGTCGAGCGCCAGGAATCGCGCGCCGGGCGCGGCCCTGGCATTCCACCCGACCATGTCCCAGTCCCACACGCCGTAGAGCCCCTGCTGGCCGTCTTCGAACACCGCCTCACTGCTCTGCGTCATCTCCATGCGACGGCCCGTGCCCAGGCCCACCATTACACGCGGCGCGGTATTGGCGCCACGGCCACCACCAGGCACCGAGGTCACCGCCACCTTGGTGGTGATGGGCTGACCGGTGGCCAGCAGCGGCACGGGCGACGCGCGCCACTCGGCGGGCTGATCGGAGGTCAGGTCGAAACGCCAGACGTTGCCGAACAGGTCGCCAGCGTAGACGTAGTCGGTAATGTGGTCGCCATCGAGGTCCGCCGGGGTCACGTAGGCCATGCCGTTCTTGCCACGGCGGCCCGCCGGATCGCGCTCGGGCCCATAGCCGGTATCCAGATACCGGAACGATGTCGAACCGTCAGTAGGGTCCACCAGCATCACGAACAGCCCTGCCGAGCCGGACGCGCTGTGCAGCCCGTTGCCGAACAGCACCGCCCACTGACCATTGTGGAGGCGACGGATGACCGGCGTGCCATAAGTATTGCCAAGGTGCGCGCCACAGCCAGCGTTACCCGTGCACTGGAGCGTGTTGTCCCATTCGCCAATCACCAGCGCGTTGGCCGAGGCGGCGTCATCGGCAAACTTCTCGGGGTGCGTGACATCGAGCGCGTAGATCGCGCCGCCGGCGCCGGTGGCCGTCTTGCTTTCAGGCGGGCCAGCGGGGTTGCCGCCGGGGCCGAGTCCGCCCACCAGCCAGGTGTGCCAGGCATTGCCGTAATAGAGGTCGCCCACGCCCGGCGTGGCATCGACGAAGTGGTTGTGCACGTAGGACGGCGAGCTGAAGTCCAGCATCGGCTCTGCCGAATGGATCGTCTTCAGTACCGCGCCAGGCATGTAGGCGATGGCCTCGCTACCGTCGTTCGGCTTCGCGGCGTCGTTGCCGACGAAGTTGCCGCTCTTGTCGTGATAGCCGGAACGGAAGCCATGGAGCATGCCGTCGTTGGCGCCAACGTAGACCATGTTCTGCCGCAGGGCATTGCTCCGCTTGAAGGCCTCATAGCTGCCGTCGCGCTCCACGGGCTTCGCGGCCTTGTACAGCGCGTCGACCCACGGTCCGCCGTAGGGCGAGGCGGGCGCTCCCACCCAGGTCGGGCTCGATTGCATGATGTCGCCGAGCACACCAGAGCGGGCGCGGAACCGGTTCGCTCCGTTCGAACGAATCTCGTGGGTGCGACTGCCGCGCAGGTAGTTCAGCCGATGGGCGTCGGGCCGGGCATCGCCCGCGGTCATCAACGCCCGCACCGCCTCGGGCGGCGTATGCCGCTCGTCCCACCGGAAGGGAATGGCCCGACCGTCGCTCCAGGTTAGGATATTCCGGCGCTCAGGGGCTTGTGCGGTGGTCGTGCGTCCCGTGGCGGCGCACTTGCCGCCCGTCAGCGCGCAACTCGCGTTCCAGTTCGCCATGCCGCTCATCGACACCGCATCGGTTGCCGGGTCGTACAGCAGGCTATACGCGCTCAGTTCGCCCCACCAGTTGGTGGGATGGTAGTACGCCAGGTACACCTGCGAGCCGGCTTCCACGCGTGACGACTGCTGGATGTTGGTAGCCGCCGAGGTGCTCGCCTCCACCAGCGGCTCCGCCTTGAAGCAGGTGATTTCGTGGACATTGCTGCCGGCGCCGGTACTGGCCGCAAAGCCGAACCGGAAGGTGCTGGGTATCGGCCCATTGAGCGCCGTGATGTCGCGGTCCTGGATGACTGGCGTGGCCACGCCGCCGTTGTAGCTGTATGACATGCTCAGCAGGCCGCGCGGCGTCAGTTTGAGCGAGTAGACAATCGGGACGGCTCTGCCGCGCGTTGGATTCGACACGGCCTGCTGGTTGGCAATGGGCCTCGGCAGGTCGCTCGCCGCAATGAAGTTGTAGTTGAAGGGCAACGGCAGGCCTCGTACCGAGCCATTATCCCAACCTCGCCGCCAGTCCCGTACGTTACCGGCGCGGCAGGTGCTCCTGACGGCGCTGGAAATGCTGCTCTCGGAAACACCGCTGTAAAAGGCGCCGTAGGTCGACCGCAGGTTTGCCCAGTTGGTATTGCCCGCGCCCCGGATACTGATCCGGTTGCGCCTGGGCCCCGGCCCCGTGCTGGTGGTGTCCTGGGCGTTGGAGAAATTACCGTACTCGTCGATGCCGATGCCAATGTAGCCGCCCCGCACGCCATCGGAGACCGGATTGCCATTCGAACAGCTGTAGCCCAGGGCGCCGCCAGACGCGCCCACGCTGGCTGGCTGGCTGCCATCGGCCAGGAAGAAGCTGATGCCGTCGGCGCCGGTGCCGGAGAATGCATTGCCGCCGTACGTCACGGTGGCAAACGTCACCTGCAATCCCTCGTCCATCGGGAACGTAAAATTCGATACGACCGCGCCATTCTGGTAGTTGCTGTGCTTGTCCCAGTGTCGCGCGCCGTTGGTCAGCCGCAGTGCGCCAGTGCCAACCTTGTCGGGCAGCCACCCGGTGGCACCACCGACCAGCGGCGAATCCCGGTTTCTGTAATAGTTGAAACCCCGCGAGGTGCAGCCGGGTATCGAGCCGGTGCCATTGCCGGCGGTCAGGCACGCGCCGTTCAGTGCGAGCCACGGATAGCTCGACGATGCGCCGGTCAGGTTGTCCTGGATGACCACCGCGAAGGCTGGTCCGGCCATCATGCAGGCGACCGCCGAGGCAATATAGGCGAGACGTGGTGCGCTTCTCATCATTCGTTCCCGAGATCCCTTGTGGAAACCACAAGCTGGTAGGTGCTCTGCACGACCACGGCAGCAGACTCGCTGCCGCCATAGGCTGCGGCCGTCACCGTGTACAGCGTCCCTGCCCCGTTCTGCGACAGGCCGAGATAGCTGATGTGGAGGCTCGGCGCGGCCGCATAGGCGATATCGCCGCCGACCATGCCACCGGGCCTGCCGCGCGCCGCCACGTTCAAGGCCGGCGGCACGTACTCGGCCCGCGCCGCGGTCCAAGGCAGGCGCGTCGGGTCGGCCAGCGCGCTGTCGCACACCTTCATGCCCGACCAGTCGTTGACCGTCACGCCGGCCACGCCTTTGCAGGCAACCGGCTTGGTTCCGTTGCCCTGGCCCAGCCACCACTCGCCGTACCGCAGCGCGCTCAGCGCCGCCTCGAACGCGCGCTGCTTCTCGTGCGTATTGCCGGCGATCCGCTCCTGGATGCCCAGGCTCCTCAGCATCGCCACCGCCAGCAGCGTGACCACCAACAGGAAGATCAGCCCGGTGATCAGGACATAGCCCCGGCCGGCGCCGTGGTCGCGCAAGGAAGTTCGCATGGGATGTGTCATGACCGGTTCATCAGGCCGATGGTCTGCGTCCAGCTCAGTGTCTTCGGCTGACCCGGATGGCGGGCGTACGGATTGGCGAACGTGACGGTCACCCTCGCCGTGCGCACGTGCGGCCAGAAGCCGCCCTCACCCACCGCCGTTGCGGACAGGTAGCGGTCGACATCGCCGTCGTTGACGGTGTCGGTGCCATAGAGCACCCGGAGTCCGGTCACGCCGCTGACCAGCGGCATCGGCGCGCCGCCGTCCAGCGCACAGGTCAGTGCGCCGTTCTCGACCGCAAAGCGGTTGACCACCACCACGCTGGCGCCGGACGTATTGGCCTGCCCGTGGCAGTTGAGGATGCCGTCGCCGCTCGCTGTGGCGAAGCGCGCGGTCAGGGTATCGCTTGCGCCGAATTCTCCCGAGGTGCCCACCACGGCCTGGCCCGCGTCGAAATCGCCGTAGGCATGACCGGCCGACGGCGGCAGCGCTTCTACCGCCAGCTGGTTCATCGGGTCTGGAAAATAGCCAGCCGACTGGATGATGCTGGTCAGCACCGTCAACGCCAGGCGCTCGTTGTCCTGCAACTGCGCCAGCTCGTCCTGATCCACGAACGTACTGCGCATGCTGAGGAAGATCGCGGTCAGCGCCGACAGCATGAACAGCGCAATGGCCATGGCCACCAGGATCTCCACGATCGAGATACCTGCCTGATGGATGGCGTGGCGTCGAAGGTGTCTCACGGCTTGCCCGTCAAGGTTGCACATGCAGCGTCAGGCTTTGCGTCGCCGTCTGCCGCGCCGGCCGCGCGGCCGTGGTCTGGTTGTAGGCCAGATAGGATTCTTGCCACGTGGTAGTCACGGTGCAGGCAACCGGCGTGGTGGTTTGCACCGAGCAGTTGACCGTGGCCGAATAGGACGGAAAGTGCGCGTTCATCTCGGCCGCCCAGGCCCCTACGTCGTAGGCGGCCAGCTCGGCCGGGCTGCACAGGCGCGCCCTGCAATCGCGCGGTGCATGGTTCAGCGTGCCGGTGCCGTCGGTGACGGTGGTGCCGCTCACACTGAACGAGGCAGGCGCCAGGCCGGCGGCCCAGAAGCTTCGGTTGCCATGCATGGCGGCCGCCAGGCTCTGTGCCTGGAGGGCGATCAATGACCGGCTGCGCGCAATCTGCGTGTTCGCAATCGCCACCGCCTGCATCTTGGCGGCGCCAAGCAGGCCGATCGTGGTGATCGCCAGCGTGATGAGAACTTCGACCAGCGAAAATCCCAAGGCAGCCCGCGTCCGCATGGTGCTCAGTGACATGTGCCCTCCCCCGATTTCTGCATGGTCTGCCGTCCCACCATGTTGAGAGCGATGCAGCGCGTGGCCAGTGCGGACACGGGCTCGGTCCGCGCCGCCAGGGTCACGGCGCCGCCGGGCAGATTGGCGGCGAAGCCGTCGCGGTTATAGGTCACGAAGGCCATCGGCGGGGTGGCCCTGAACGTATCGTTGCCCGTCCACGCGGCGCCCACCTGTAGCAGGTCAGTGGCGTCGGTTGGCGTGTCGACCTCGCCATCGGCGTCGCGATCGACGAATACCAGCCAGCCGTCGCGCCAGACGTTCTCGCCAAGGCAACGCGCGCCATCGCGCGAGGCGCAGACGCTGACCGGCTGGCCGCGCTTGATGGCTTCGCTGCGCGCGAGCTGGAGCGAGCGCATCATGGCGCTCACTTCGCTCTCGACGCGATTGCGCTGGATGAAGGAGACGAGCGACGGCACGCTGAACACCGCCAGGACAGCCGCCATGGCCAGCACCACCAGCAACTCGACCAGCGTGAAACCGGCCCGCTGGCGCAGCGTCGGCAGGCGCACCATCCATGGCGCAAGGCTGGCACGGCCTGCACGCCCCACGCGCCCGCTCAGCCGGACGCAAGAAAACCTGGCCACGTCAGCGCAACCGCAGGCCGAGCGGCAAGGCTTCCCGTGAACTTGAATTGACCCTTTGCATTTGACCCCCGATAAGCGCGTCCAGGCACGTCCGGCCAGCGGATCACTCTCTGCGTAGCGATGCCGCGGCACACCCGAAAATTTTGCTTGTGTATGGTTTGGCGCGTCGGCGCCCGCAAGACGCGGGCTGCTGTGGCTTCTGCGGCCCAGCCGACGAGATGCCGGGGATGGTGAGGGATCTGGCGGGGAGTGGCATTGAGACGTGTCAATCTCAATGCAATCGCGGGGAGGTGCGGACGCGAGGTGCGGACGGCTGCCGCGGGCGCGGAATGCGTGACGGGCTTCGGAAGTTTCCGGCCCGGTTGGATGCATCCCGCCATCGCCCCTCCCGCGGTCGACAACGACGCCGCGGGAGCGGGGCTGGCAGGATGCGGGCGGCTTACTCTACCGTGACCGACTTGGCCAGGTTACGTGGCTTGTCCACGTCGGTGCCCCGCGCGCAGGCCGTGTGATAGGCCAGCAGCTGCAGCGGCACCACGTGCAGGATCGGCGAGAGCGCGCCGTAGTGCTCGGGCATGCGAATCACCTGAATGCCGTCCGACGACTGGATGTGCGTGTCCGAATCGGCAAACACGTACAGGCGGCCGCCACGGGCGCGCACTTCCTGGATGTTCGACTTCAGCTTCTCCAGCAGCGCGTCGTTCGGCGCCACCGTCACCACCGGCATGGCTTCCGTCACCAGCGCCAGCGGGCCGTGCTTCAGCTCGCCAGCCGGATACGCCTCGGCGTGGATGTAGGAAATTTCCTTGAGCTTGAGCGCGCCTTCGAGGGCGATCGGGTAGTGCAGGCCACGGCCCAGGAACAGCGCGTTCTCGCGGCGCGCGAAGTCTTCCGACCACGCGATGATCTGCGGCTCCAGCGCCAGCACGCCATGCAGCGCGGCCGGCAGGTGGCGCAGGTTGGTCAGCGCGGCGGCTTCCTGCTCTTCGGTCAGATGGCCGCGCACCTTGGCCAGCGCCAGCGTCAGCATGTACAGCGCGGCCAGCTGCGTGGTGAAGGCCTTGGTCGAAGCCACGCCGATCTCGGTGCCGGCGCGCGTCAGGAAGCGCAGCTCGGTCTCGCGCACCATCGCGCTGGTGGCCACGTTGCAGACAGCCAGCGTATGCGTATGGCCCAGCGAGCGCGCGTGGCGCAGCGCGGCCAGCGTGTCGGCCGTCTCGCCCGATTGCGAAATCACCACCACCAGCGCGCGCGGGTTGGGCACCGTGTCGCGATAGCGGTACTCGCTGGCCACCTCCACCTGGGTGGGGATCCTGGCGATCGATTCCAGCCAGTACTTGGCCGTGCAGCCCGAGTAGTAGCTGGTGCCGCAGGCCAGGATCAGGATGTTGTCGATGCCAGCGAACACCTGCCCCGCGTTCTCGCCGAACAGGTCCGGCGTGATGGCGGCGATGCCTTCCAGCGTGTCGCCCAGCGCGCGCGGCTGCTCGAAGATTTCCTTCTGCATGAAGTGGCGGTACGGGCCCAGCTCCACGGCGGCGGCGTGCGCCTCCACCACGCGCTCCTCGCGCTGCACCTCGATATCGTTGATATCGCGGATGGTGGCGCCGGCGCGCGTCAGCTGCACCACGTCGCCTTCTTCCAGATAGATGATGCGGTTGGCCGTGCCGGCCACGGCCAGCGCGTCCGAGGCCAGGAACGACTCGTCGTTGCCCAGCGCCACCACCAGCGGCGAGCCGGCGCGCGCGCCCACCACCACGTCGGGCTGGTCCTTGGCCACCACGGCAATGGCGTAGGCGCCGTGCAGGCGCTTGGTCACCACGCGCACCGAGCCGAACAGGTCGCCGCGCGTGGCGCTGCTCGGATACGTATAGGCCTGGTGAATCAGGTGCGCCACCACTTCCGTATCGGTCTGCGACTCGAAGCCGTAGCCCACGGCGCGCAGTTCGTCGCGCAGCGGCTCGTAGTTCTCGATGATGCCGTTGTGCACCAGCGCGATGGTCTCGTCGGAGAAATGCGGGTGGGCGTTGACCGTATCGGGCTTGCCATGCGTGGCCCAGCGCGTGTGCGCGATGCCCAGCTGGCCGCCCAGGCCCGAGGATTGCGTCTGCGTATCGAGTTCCGCCACGCGCGACACCGTGCGGGCGCGCTCCAGGATGGCGTCGCGCACCACGGCCACGCCGCAGGAGTCATAGCCGCGATATTCCAGGCGACGCAGGCCTTCGATCAGGACGGGAACAATATTGCGGTGGGATACCGCGCCGACGATGCCACACATACTCTGGACCCCCTTATTTTTTCGGTTGCTTGACCGGACGCTGCCACGCGTCGATCGTCATCTGTTTCGCGCGCGACAACGTGAGCTTGCCGGCCGGCGCTTCCTTGGTCAGCGTCGTGCCGGCGCCAATCGTCGCGCCCTGGCGCACGGTCACGGGCGCCACCAGCTGCGTGTCGGAGCCGATGAACACATCGTCCTCGATCACCGTGCGGTGCTTGTTCACGCCGTCGTAGTTGCAGGTAATCGTACCCGCGCCAATATTTACACGCTGGCCCACCGTGGTATCGCCCACGTAGGCCAGGTGGTTGGCCTTGCTATGGTCGGCAATCTGGCTGTTCTTGATCTCGACGAAATTGCCGATATGGACGTCCTGGCCCAGCTCGGTACCCGGACGCAGCCGCGCGTACGGCCCGATGCGCCCATCCGGCCCGATCCTTGCTTCTTCGAAATGGCAGAACGGTTGCACGCGCGCCCCGGCGCCCACCGTGGTGTTGCGGATCACGCAGTGCGCACCGATGTGCACGCCATCTTCCAGGTGCACGCGGCCCTCGAACACGCAGCCCACGTCGATGGTCACGTCGCGTCCGCAGGTCAGCTGGCCACGCACGTCGATGCGCGCGGGATCCAGCAGCGTGACGCCCGCTTCAAGCAGGCGTTGGGCGATGTTGCGCTGGTGAATGCGTTCGATCTCGGCCAGCTGAACCTTGCTGTTGACGCCCAGCGTCTCCCACAGTTCGGCGGGCTGGGCCGATACCACTTCCACGCCGTCGGCGACGGCGCGCTCGATGGTGTCGGTCAGGTAGTACTCGCCCTGCGCGTTGTCGTTGCGCAGCGTGGACAGCCAGCGGCGCAGATGCGCCGTCGGGCAGACGATGATGCCGGTATTGATCTCGCGGATCGCGCGCACTTCCTCGCTGGCATCCTTCTGCTCGACGATGCGTACGATGTTGCCGGCGGCGTCGCGCACAATGCGGCCATAGCCGGTGGGATCGGGCATCTCGACGGTCAGCACGCCCAGGCGCTCGCCGCCGGCGGCCTGCACCAGGTGCTGCAGCGTGGCGGCGGAAGTCAGCGGCACGTCGCCGTAGAGCACAAGCGTGGGCTGGGCGTCGTTCAGCAGCGGCAGCGCCTGCATGACGGCGTGGCCGGTACCCAGTTGCTGGGCCTGCTCGGCAAAGGCAACATCGTTGGCAGACACGGCTTCGCGCACATGCTCGGCGCCGTGGCCGACCACCACCACCAGCCGCGACGGCGACAGGGTACGGGCGGTATCCAGCACGTGCGCTAGCATGGGCTGGCCGGCGACGGGGTGCAGTACCTTGGGCAGCGCGGAATTCATGCGCTTGCCCATACCCGCGGCAAGAATGACGATATTCACAAGGAGGTTCCTAAGTGAGTGTGTCTGAGAAAAATCTGAAGAATCCGTGCCTGGAAGGACTGCGGATAAAGTGCCCGAACCGTTGCCACGACTGGGCTGGCGGGCGATTCGGCAGCCCTGGAAAGACGCGCGCCGATTCTAGCATGCGACCTAGTACCGGACAGGATCGATCACTTCACGTTACGGTTGTTCACAATTGGTCACGGCGCGTTTTTTCATGGTTTGCAGCATTTACCGTGATTGCGGCGTTGGCCGGATGCAACGCCATGAAGCTGGGCTACCAGCAGGGCGACAAGCTCGCCTACTGGTGGGTGGACCGCTACGTCGACGTGTCCGATGCGCAGGAGCCGCCCACCAAGGAAGCCATCGCCCGCTTTTTCAGCTGGCACCGGCGCGCGCAGCTGCCCGAAATCGAGAAAGTCCTGACCCGGGTGAAGGGCGAGGTGGCCGGTCCGGTTGACGCCGCCATGGTCCGGCAGGTGCAGCAGGACACGAACCGGCTGGGCCGGCAGGCGTTCGAAAACGCGGTGCCCGACCTGGCCGACCTGATGCTGACCCTGACGCCGGAGCAGATCAAGCGCATGGAGTCGAAGTTTGCCGAGAGTAACGCCAAGTACCGCAAGGAGTTCCTGAAAGCCGATCCGGAAGCGCGCACCGAAGCCCGTTTCGACAAGATCATGGATTACTCGAAGCTGGTCTACGGCCGCTTCTCGGACGCGCAGGAGCAGGAGATTCGCGCCGCCATGGGTCCGTACATGCAGGGGGCCGAAGCGCGCTATGCGGAACGGGTGAAGCGCCAGCAGGAGTGGCTCGGCATCGCGCGCGACGTGTCGGCCAACCATCCGCCCAAGCCCCAGGTGGAAGCCATGCTGCGCAAGTACGCCGATTACTGGCAGCGACCGTCGCCGGGCGAGCAACGCAGCACCTCGGCCGGGGTGGACCTGACCGTGCGCATTGCCAACATGACCACGGCCGAGCAGAAAGACCACGCGGTGAAACGCTTCGACGGCTGGATCAACGATACGCGCTCGCTGATGCGCGGCGGCGGACAAGAGTCGGCACAGGCAGCGAAGTAGGATCTTGAGATGCCGTCCCTCTCCCCCAACCCCTCTCCCACAAGTGGGAGAGGGGAGAAAACCAAGGAGAAAATCAAACCGCGGCCTTCTGGATCTTGTCGAAGCGGACGAACTCCATCCGGTTCGGTTCCACGTTGCCGGTGAACGTCAGCGCCTGCTGACTGTAGGTGGTCTCGCCGAACAGCGACGCCTCGTCCACCTTTGCCAGGCCGGTGGCCAGCCCCGTGAACGGGAACAGCTCGGTATCGGCCAGATGCGACGGCACCACATTGCGCAGCGCCGAGAAGATGTTGTCGATCCGGCCCGGATGGTCGCGCTCCCACTGCTGCACCATCTCGCTCACCTTCTTGCGCTGCAGGTTTTCCTGCGAGCCGCACAGGTTGCACGGGATGATCGGGAACGCCATGGCGCGCGCGTACGACGCGATTTCCTTTTCCGGGCAGTACGCCAGTGGACGAATGACGATGTGCTGGCCGTCGTCGGTGGCCAGCTTCGGCGGCATCGCCTTCATCTTGCCGCCGAAGAACATGTTCAGGAAGAACGTGTTGACGATGTCGTCGCGGTGGTGGCCCAGCGCGATCTTGTTGGCGCCCAGCTCCTTGGCCGTGCGGTAGATCACGCCACGGCGCAGGCGCGAGCACAGCGAGCACGTGGTCTTGCCCTCGGGCACCTTCTCCTTGACGATCGAGTAGGTGTCTGCCTCAACGATCACATATTCCACGCCCTGTGCCTTCAGGAACTCGGGCAGGATGTGCTCGGGGAACCCGGGTTGCTTCTGGTCCAGGTTCATCGCAATCAGCTTGAACTGAATCGGCGCCCGCTTCTGCAGGGCCATCAGCACCGACAGCATGGTGTACGAGTCCTTGCCGCCGCTCATGCAGACCATGACGGTGTCGCCGTCCTCGATCATGCCGAAGTCGCCGATGGCCTTGCCCGTCAGCGATTGCAGACGGGTTTCAAGGCGATAGAAGTTAGCCGAGTGACTCATGAGACGTACCTGTAACGGGCGCGGCGCTGAAGAATGGCCGTCGCGCAAGCGAGATGCCCGAAAGAAAAGCCGGAATTGACGGGGCGATATTGTACTGGACCCCTCACCCGCCCGCCGGCGTCTCAGCCCTGCTTGATGTGGAACACCTCTACGCCAACCGAGTCGCAGTCCGGGTAGACGTCCGGCTTCTCTGTCGACACCCGCACGGCGCGCACCTTCGGGTGCTGCAGCATCGCGCGCGCCACGTCGTCGCACAGCGTTTCCTGCAGGTGGATATGGCCCTGGGCCATGCGGGCGGCCACCGTATTGCGCATGAAGTCGTAGTCCACCACTTCTTCGAGCCGGTCGGCCTGCGGCGTGGTCTCGGCCAGCGACACGAACAGGTCGATGTTCACCAGCACGCGCTGCTCGCCCTTCTTCTCGAATTCGTGCACGCCGATGTTGATCTGCACTTCATAGTTGCGCAGGAACATGCGGCGGCAGTCTTGCAGGCTGGGATGGGAAAGGGCGGCAAAGGTCATGGCAGGGTCAATCAAGGTACGAGATACGGCTTCATTCGGTCAGGAACATCACGTCGCGGGCCAGCGGCATCAGGTGCTGGCCCCCGTCGACGTACAGCGTGGTGCCGGTCACGGCGCGGGCGCCGGCCAGGTAGGCCACCGCTTGGGCGATGTCGTCGGGCGTGCTGGACTTGCCCAGCGGCGTCATGCCATGGGCGCGCACGAAGCCCGGGTCGGACTGGTCGCCGGAGACCAGCGTGATGCCCGGGGCCACGCCCACCACGCGCAGGCGCGGCGCCAGCGCCTGGGCCAGCTGCACCGTGGCGGTCTGCAGCGCGGCCTTCGACAGCGTGTACGACAGGAAATCGGGATTGAGGTTGTTGAGCTTCTGGTCGAGCAGGTTGATCACCACGCCACGCTGCTCGGTCTCGTTGCCATCGGCGCCAAGCGCCTTGTGCATCTCACGGGCCAGCAGCAGCGGCGCCGCCACGTTGGTGCGCATATGGGTGTCGAGCGAGCCGTACGAAAAGCTCGTGGCCACGTCGTACTGGAACAGCGAGGCGTTGTTGACCAGGCAGGTGGGCGCAGCCAGCGCGGCCACGCAGGCGGCCACCAGCTTGCCGGTAGCGGCCTCGTCGGAAAGGTCTGCCTGCAGCACGGCGGCGCGGCGGCCCAGCTGGCGAATCTGTTCGGCCAAAGCCTCGGCCTCGTCGCGCGAGCGGTTGCAGTGGACGGCCACGTCCCAGCCTTGCGCGGCAAGTTCGAGCGCGATGGCGCGGCCCAGGCGGCGCGCGCCGCCGGTTACCAGCGCCACGCCCCGGGAGTTGGCACCGTTCGAAGCGCCCTCAGTCTTTGAATCTGGCATTGCTACAATTCGCGGTATGCAGAAAGTCGCTAGTCTACCCCTTCCCTCCGCGGATGCGCTTGACGCCTCGACGGCCCTTTCCACTGTCATCGGCAACGCCATCGCGGCCGCCGGCGGGTGGATCGGCTTCGATCGCTACATGTCGCTCGCGCTCTACGCCCCGCGCCTGGGCTATTACAGCGGCGGCGCCGCCAAGTTCGGCCGTGGCGTCGACGACGGCAGCGACTTCATCACCGCCCCCGAACTGACCCCGTTCTTCGCCCGCACGCTGGCCCGCCAGTTCACCCCGCTGATTGGCCTGGACCTGCCGCGCATGATGGAATTCGGCGCCGGCACCGGCCGGCTGGCGGCCGACCTGCTGCTGGCGCTGGAAGCCGAGGGCGCGCTGCCCGACAGCTACGCCATCGTCGAGCTGTCAGGCGAGCTGCGTACCCGCCAGCGCGACACCATCGCCGAGAGGGCGCCGCACCTGGCCAGCCGCGTGACGTGGCTCGATGCCCTGCCGGACGCATTCGAAGGCGTGGTGGTGGGCAACGAGGTGCTCGATGCGATGCCGGTGCAGCTGTTCGCGCGTACCGGCGGCCGCTGGCACGAACGCGGCGTCACCGTCCGCGACGGCGCGTTTGCGTTCGAGGATCGCCCGCTCGATGACGCCGCCGTGACGGCGACGCTGCGGGATTTCCCTGGCGACCACGACGTGGTCACCGAGACCCACGCCGAAGCGGAGGGCTTCACCCGCGCGGTGGGCGCCATGCTGAAGCGCGGCGCGGCCTTCTTCATCGACTACGGCTTTCCGGCATCGGAGTACTACCATCCGCAGCGCGCCGGCGGCACGCTGATGTGCCACTACCGCCACCATTCGCACCCTGATCCGTTCCTGTATCCGGGCCTGCAGGACATCACCGCCCACGTGAACTTCAGCGGCATTGCCGCCGCAGCCGTGGAAGCGGGCCTGGAAGTGGCGGGCTTTGCCTCGCAGGCGCGATTCCTGATGAATGCCGGCATCACCGAGCTGATGCTGTCGCTCGATCCGTCCGATGCGCGCAGCTTCCTGCCGCAGGCCAATGCCGTGCAGAAGCTGCTGAGCGAGGCCGAGATGGGCGAACTGTTCAAGGTCATCGCGCTGACCCGTGGCCTGGACGATGCGCTGCCGCTCGCCGGCTTCGCGCGCGGCGACCGCGGCTATGCGCTCTGATCACGCCCGCCGATGATCCGCTGGACCTTCACCATCTTCTTCTGCGTGATCGTGCTGTCGGCCACGCTGCCATGGCTGCAGAAGATAGGGCTCGGACGCCTGCCCGGCGACGTGCGCTTCCGGCTGTTCGGACGCGAATACGTGCTGCCGTTTGCGTCGACCATCCTGCTGTCGCTGGCGGCGCTGGTGATTGGGAAGCTGTTGTAGGGGGCGAGAGGCCGCTGCGGGAGACGATACGGCTGCCCTCTCCCTAACCCTCTCCCGCACGCGGGAGAGGGGACTGCTCTTAGCATTTGCTACACCCTCGGTTTTTTGCTCCCCTCTCCCGCTTGCGGGAGAGGGGCCGGGGGAGAGGGCAAGCCCACCTATTCCGACGCGCCAAACACCTGCGCCACCGCCGCCACGCGGGCTTTGTGGACGCTCTCGCGAATCAGGTCCACGCGGTCGCCGCAGGCCTTCGCCACCGCGCCGGCGTCCACCGCCGCCGCGGCATCTCGCGCCGCCAGCAATCGTGCGGTTTGCGGATAGTCGCGGTCCTCGAAGCCGAGCCGGCCACGGGCGTCGGCCTCGCAGGCCTTGAGCGCCTCGGCGAAGCGGTCCGGCTTGCGCAGCGCGTCGCAGCGCTCCACCAGCCGCGTCAGGGCCGCCGCGCCGAATTCGGTCGAGCGATGGATGTTGCCGTGTTCGCGCGCCACCAGCACGGCCAGTTCGCGGCAATCGTTGGGCACGCGCAGGCGCTTGCACACCGCTTCCAGCAAGTCCACGCTGCGCTGTTCGTGGCCGATATGGCGCGGCAGCACGTCCTCGGGCGTGGTGCCCTTGCCCAGGTCGTGCGTGAGCGCCGCGAACCGCACGGGCAGCGAATAGCCGCAGCGGGCGGCGTAGTCCACCACCATCATCACGTGCACGCCGGTATCCACCTCGGGGTGGTAGTCGGCGCGCTGCGGCACGCCCCACAGGCGGTCGAGCTCCGGCAGCAGCCGCGCCAGCGCGCCGCACTCACGCAGCACCTCGAACATGCGCGACGGCCGCGCTTCCATCAGCCCGCGCGCCAGCTCCTGCCAGACGCGCTCGGGCACCAGCGCATCGACCTCGCCCAGCTCCACCATCCTGCGCATCAGCGCCATGGTCTCGGGCGCCACGGTGAAATCGTGGAACCGCGCCGCGAACCGCGCCGCGCGCAGAATCCGCACCGGGTCTTCGGCAAACGCGTCGGACACATGGCGGAACAGCCGCGCCTGCAGGTCCTGCCGGCCGTTGTACGGGTCGATGATCGGGCCGACGAGGTTGTCGTGCGCGTCCACGGCCTGCGCCATCGCGTTGATGGTCAGGTCGCGCCGAACCAGATCGTCTTCGAGCGTGACATCGGGCCCGGTGTAGAACGCAAACCCCTTGTAGCCCACCGCCGTCTTGCGCTCGGTGCGCGCCAGCGCGTATTCGGCCTTGGTTTGCGGATGCAGGAACACCGGAAAATCCTTGCCCACCGGCTTGTAGCCGGCCGCCTCCATCTCGGCCGGCGTGGCGCCCACCACTACGTAGTCGCGGTCCTGGCTCGGCTTGCCGAGCAACTGGTCGCGGATGGCACCGCCGACGGCATAGACCTGCATGATCATCCCGTGACGATGATGGCGTCGGGCCGGTCGGGCTGCGTGCGGTACGGCTCGTCGGCGGGCACGAAGTCACGTTCCTCGCGCGCGCCGGCCACCCACTCCTGCATAGCCGGCAACGTCAGGATGAAGTCGGCGTAGGCCTTGGCGTCGTCGGGCAAATGCACGCCGTACGTGGCAAAGCGGCTGACCACCGGCGCGTAGAACGCGTCGGCAATCGTGAATTCGCCAAACAGGAACGGCCCTTTGGCACCGTATTGCGCCCGCAGCCCCGACCAGATCGCGGCGATGCGGTCGACGTCCTGCTGGACGGCCACGTTCCATCCCAGGCCCGGCAGCACAGCCGTGGCGTTCATCGGCATCTGGCTGCGCAGGTTGCCGAAGCCGGAATGCATCTCGGCGCAGACGGCGCGCGCCGTGGCACGCGCGGCCACATCGGCCGGCCACAGCTTCTTCTCGGGGAAGCGCTCGGCCACGTATTCGGAGATGGCCAGCGAATCCCACACGGTCACGTCGCCATCGACCAGCGCGGGCACCTTGCCGGCGGGCGAGTAGCGCGCGATCTCGCCATTGAACTCCTTCGTGAACAGGCGCAGCGAAACTTCCTCGAATGCGATGCCGGCGTGGCGCAACAGCAGCCACGGGCGCAGCGACCAGGACGAATAGTTCTTGTTGCCGATGACGAGCTTCATCGTGAATTCCTTGGGGGCGGACATGGGAAACGACGCGCGCGGCGGCCACCGGCCGGGCGCCCGGAACCAGACATTCTAGCGAGCCGGCGCGGGCCCTCCAAATGAAATGCGCTCGCAAGCCTGTGAATGCCGGTCACATCGGCGGCGCGTGCCGGACGGCGGCACGCCCGGTGGCCTAGCGGTGCACGCTGCCGCGCATCGACTGTAGGAACGTGTCGCGGCTGCGGCCCGCCAGCACGTCGGTCATCACCACCTCCAGGCTCATCGGACGCACGCCCAGTTCGGCTGCCATGGGCTGGCCGAGGACGTTGTCCAGCCGCATCGAGTCGAGGTTGTCGCGCGACAGCACGGTGCCGCCCGGCATGTGCTCGAGCACCGCCGCCTGCATGCGCGCCAGCGCGTCGGGCAGTGCGATCACCGGGCGCGGATGGCCCGACGCACGTCCGGCAAACTTCACCAGCTCCTCCAGCGTGTACACCTGCGGGCCGCCCAGCTCGTACGTCTGGCCAACCGTGGCGCCGTTGGCCATGGCGCTGACGAACGCCTGCACCACGTCCATCACGAACACGGGCTGGAAGCGCGCGTGGGCACAGGCCAGCGGCACCACGGGCGCCATCTGCTGCAACTGGGCGAACAGGTTCAGGAAGTGGTCGTCGGGGCCGAACACCACCGACGGTCGGAACAGGGTCCAGTCAAGCCCGCTTTCGCGCACGATGCGCTCGCCCTCGCCCTTGCTGCGCAGGTACATCGACGGCCCCTGCGGGTCCGCGCCCAGCGCGCTCATATGGATCAGGCGGCGAACGCCGGTGCGATGGCAGGCTTCGACGATCTGGCGCGGCACGTCCACGTGCGCGGCGGCGAACTGGGGGCCGTAGGGCTCGCCCCGGTCGCCCCGGTCGCCGTGCAGCACGCCCACCAGGTTGACGACGATGCCGTCGACGCCGAGCGGACCAATGGCGTCGTCCAGCGACGCCGCGTCGGCCAGGCCCAGCTCCACCACTTCCACGCGCGGCAGCAGCAGCAGGTGCTGCGCGTGCTCGACGCTGCGCGCGCCCACCACGATGCGGTCGGGGGCGATGGGACTATCGGGATTGGAGGCCGGATCTAGCGGCGCGCCAGACGCGGACGCCGCGCCGGCAAGGCGGGATACGAGGTGGCTGCCGATGAAACCGGCGCCCCCGATGACCAGGACGTTGCTTGTCTTCATGGGTGGGCTCCGTTACTTGTCGCAAGACGCGTGCGCGTCCGCGATCACGAAGCCCGCCGCCCCGCGAGCGGAGCGGCCGGTGCAGCGGCCTGGCGTATCAGGGCAGGCTGGTCGTCGTGACCGAAGACGGCGCGACCACACCCAGCCGGTCTTTCAGCGACTGGGGACGGCCACTCATCAATGCAGCATAGTACGTGGCGTTGGAAAGCACATTCTTCACGTACGTCCGCGTCTCCGTGAACGGGATCGTCTCTGCAAAGATCGCGCCTTCCACCGGCCGCGACAGGCTGGAACGCCACGATTTGGGGCGTCCCGGGCCTGCGTTGTAGCCTGCCGAGGCCAGCGTCCAGGAACTGTCGAGGTCCGTCAGCACCATGCTCATGTAATTTGTACCGAGCACGATGTTGATATTGGGGTCGCTCATCATCGACGGCGAGAAGTCCGCCATGCCGATCTTCTTTGCCACGTACTTCGCCGTGGCCGGCATGACCTGCATCAGCCCGTGCGCCCCGGCCGACGACCGCGCGTTCATGATGAAGCGCGATTCCTGGCGGATCAGGCCGTAGGCCCACGCCATGTCCAGGCCCACCGCGTCGGTGTTCCGCTGCATGATGTCGCGATACGGCATCGGAAAACGCTGCGCGAAATCGTGTTCGGCCTTCGTACGGTCCGACGTGTTGACGGTGCGGTCGAGCAGTTCGATCTTGCGCGCGTATTCGGCCGCGGCGATCAGCTCGCGGTCGGTCATGCCGCGCAGCTCCCAGTTCCACTCGCGGTTGCCTTCGAAGCGCAGGTTCAGGTCATAGAACTTCTGCGCGCGGACGAAGCCCGGGCGCGTGCGCATGGCCATCGCCTCGGCATCGCTGACCGGCGTGCGGGCCGGCACCACGATGCGGTTGCCCAGCTCCTCGCTGGCCAGCTGGCCGTAGAAATTGAACTGGCCGGCAATCGACTGGAACTGGGCCTGCGCATCGGTCGTGCGGCCATCGGCCTTGAGCGCGCGGGCAAACCAGTACGTCCACGCCGGATCCTTGGCGCGCAGTTCCGGCCGCATCAGTTCGATCGACTGGCGCACCTGCTTCCAGTCGCCCTGGCGCAACGCGGCGCGCACGCGCCATTCCTGCGATTCGTCTGACAGCCACTGATTGCCACCGAGATCCATCTGGCGGCGGTAGTAGCCGGCCGCTTCCGGCAGCAGCTTCTTGGCCGCGAACTGGCCGATCACGCCCCACGCGGCGCCCTGCTCGTCGCGCGACAGGTTGCCGACGATCGTGCCCAGGTAGGCCGAGGCCTGCGATGGGTCGTTGCGGGCCATCTTGACCACGGTGGCCAGCGCGTCGCTGTCGACGCGGGCGTCGGGCACGGTGGCGGCGATCTTGGCGGCCAGCGTCGTGTAGTTCTGCTCCAGCGCCTGGCGTGCCTGGAACGCCACGTCGCTGCGCTGGATCTGCTGGCTCTGGGCCAGGTAGCCCACCAGGTCCACGCAGCCATCGCCGTAGTAGCGCGGATCCACCAGCGTGGCGCGTGCCTCGGCCGCCACGTTCTGGCCCTTGAGCGCCTTCGACAGCAGCGCGTAGCACTCCACCTGCGTGTCGTCCTTCAGCACGAACTGCGGATACTGGATGTCGAAGTTGGCCCAGTCGCGCTTCTTGCCCAGCACCAGCAGCCAGTCATTGCGCATGCGGTCGGCAATGGCTTCGCCCTGGTAGCGCTGCAGGAAGGCCGCCACTTCGGCGTCGGGCGCGTCGATGCGCGCCTGGCCGCCGCTGTCGAACATCTGCGGCTTGATGCGGAAATACTCGACGTACGACGGAATCGGGTAGTCGACCAGCGTGGCCGAGATGGCGGCGGCGCGGTCGGCGTCGTTCTTGCGCGCGGCTTCGCGCAGCGCGACGAAGGCATCGTCCGGATTGGACGGGATGGTGGCGGCCGCGGCCGGTTGCTGCGGCGCCGGGCGCGACGGCGCCGGCTTCTTCTGCGCGTAGGCCGGCGTGGCCAGCACGGCGCCTGCGAACGCAAGCCAGGCGATGCGGCCTGCGCGGCGCAGATATACTCCCTTCGGCATTCTTCGGTATCCCTAAAGTGGTCGCACGTGCCCATCGGCAGGACGGGCACGCAAGATCTGTTTGTCTCTGATTGTCTGGTCGCCGGCCATTATTGCACGCCATGCCCCCTTCCCAAGCCCCGGACAACGGCCCTGACGCCCGCCAATTCGCCGCACTCGACGAGCGTCGTGCGCTGCGGCGGCAACTGCTTGCCCTGCGCGCCGCGCTGCCCGACCGCGCCGCCGCCGATGCCGCCATCGACGCGGCGCTCGCGCCGCTGCTGGAGCGCCTGGGCGTGCAGCGGCTGGGCTTCTATTGGCCGATCCAGGAAGAGTTCGACGCGCGCGGCGTGGTCACGCGCTGGCTGGCCGGCATGCCCGGCCGCGTGGCCGCGCTGCCCGTGGTCAGCCGCCCCGGCGCCCCGCTCGACTTCCATTTCTGGTCCCCAGACACAACGATGCGCGCCGGCCACTTCGGCATTCCGGTGCCCGATGGCACCGAGGCCGTGATGCCCGACGCGCTGCTCATTCCCTGTGTCGGATTCAGTGCCGATAAGTTCCGGCTTGGCTACGGCGGCGGCTTCTACGACCGCACACTGGCGGCCATGGCCGCGCAGGGCGCCACCCCGGTAGCCATCGGCATCGGCTTCAGCGCCTGCCAGATTCCGCTTGTTGCACAAATGCACGACCTGCCGATGGACTGGCTGGTGACCGACAAAGTGGTGATGTAAGCTCCCGCAACATAAAAAGAAGACAAGGGCAGAACAATGAAAATGACGGGTTGGGGACTGGCGGCCATGGCGGCCGCCGCCCTGGTATCGGGCTGCGCCACGCTCGACGACCTGCGCGACCTGCTGCCCGCCAGGTAAGCCCCGGCATGCCTGGCTCCGCTTTTTCGTCACCTTTTTCGTCACCTATTTCGTCACGTATTTCGTCGCCTGTTTCGTCACCCTTCGTCCCCCCGTACTGTCCAATGCGCCAAGCCACTTTCGGTGCGACCGCAGGTCTGCTCGTGCTGCACTCGCTCTTGCCCGCGCCGGCCCTGGCGCTCGACGCCGCCCAGATGTTGTCCCGCGTCACGCCCAGCGTGTACACCGTGGCCACGCTCAACGCGCAGCGCGTGCCGCTGGCCACCGGCTCCGCCGTGGTCACCGGCCCCGGCCAGCTGGTCACGGCCTGCCATGTGCTGAAAGGCGCCAAGACCGTCATGATCCAGCGCGACAACGTCAGCTACGGCGCCACGCTGGAAGCGCCCGACGTCGAGCGCGACATCTGCCTGCTCAAGGTAGCCAACTTCAACGCGCCGGCGGTGCCCGTCGCGCCCGGGGTGCCGGCGTTCGGCCAGCGCGTCTTCACGGCCGTTGCCACCGACGAAGGCCGGGTGTCGATGAACCAGGGCACCGTCGCCGGCCTGCGCGCCGGCCCGGACGGCGGACTCGACCGCATCCAGGCATCGGTGCCGCCGGTGGCTGGCGTCAGCGGCGGCGGCCTGTTCGACGACAGCGGGCGTCTGATGGGCGTGCTCACGCGCACCGCACCGGGCGAAACGCTGACCAGCGCCCTGCCGTCCGCATGGATTGCCACGGCGCCGGCGCGCAGCACCAGCGCGCTGGCCCACTACAAGCCAAGTGCGGCGCCGGTGGCCGCCACGGCCGCCGCTCCCGCCACCACACCAGCCACCGCACCGGTGGCGGCAACCGGTGAATCGCCCCGCGTGGGCGAGACCTGGCGCTACGAGCTGACCGACCGCCTGACCAAGCTCAAGCGCGACGTGGTCTATCGCGTGGACCGGATCGACGGCGACAAGGTGATCTATAACCAGGGCGGCCGCGTGGAATCGCGCGATGGCCGCCCGCAGAAGATCGGCACGCCGATCGGCGGCGAGTTCGAAAGCGTCAGCCCGCCCGATGGCTGGGTGCCAGCCGAGCTGCGGGTCGGCATGACCTGGCGCTATACATACAAGACGGCTGGCAGCGATGCCCGCACCGTGATGAACGGCCGCGTGACCGGCGAAAGCGCGTTCCGTATGCCGGGCGGCGAGGAGGTGCGCGCATTCCGCATCGCCTACGACGGCATCGCGTTGCGTTCGTTCTACGGTGTGGGCGCGAGCGGCGCCCCCGTGTCGGTGCCGTACAAGATTGCAATCTGGTATGCGCCGGAGTTGATGCGCGTGGTGCGCTTCGATGCCAGCTACGCCCATCGCTACGACCGGCTCGACGAAAGCCTGGTGCTCGTCGAGCATCGCTTCGACTAAGGCACGGCACCTCAGCCTGGCGCGCTGCCCTGCGACGACGATCCGGGGCCGCGCGTCAGCGCATCCACCAGCTCGCGCATGCGCTTCCAGTGCGAGCCTTCCCAGAACACCCGGCGGCAGCACGGGCACGTGACGAAGCGCGTCTGGCGTTCGAACACGCCGTCGGGCACGCGGCCCTCGGCCTCGGCACGGTCGATGCGGTGCATGGGCACGTTGCAGGCCAGGCATAGCGAGAAGGGCTTCGCACTGCCGGCCAGGTCCAGCCGCGCGAAGATCTCGCGCGCCTGCAGCGTCGATTTGATCGCGCGCACGTAGCAGCCGTGCGTGATCTCGCGCCGCTTGAGCAGTTCGCGGTCGCGCGTCAGCACGATGCGCTGCTCGGCGGCGGCGATGCGCGCGATCTCGCTGTCCTCGAAATGGTTGTCGTAGAGCGTGTCGAAGCCGGTCATGCGCAGCAGGTGCGCCAGGCCGCCCAGGTGGGCGTCGGCCACGAAGCGCGGCGTGCGCAGCGGCCGGGTGCGCACGCGCAGCAGCGGCGTGATGTCGAGCGCCTCGAACTTGGGATATACGGCCACGCGGTCGCCGTCTGCCACCACGCGCTCGAACGGCGACGATTCGCCGTTGACGAGGATTACCTCCACCTCGGTATGTGGCACGCCCAGCGCCTCGATCATGTGCTTGACCGTGGCCGCGCGCGCGCAAGGGCACGACAGGTCCCGGCGGCGCGACGATGGCGCCAGAAAGTCGTTCAGTTCCTCGTAGAAACGGAAGGTGGCGGTGACCATGGCGGCGAGTATGCCACCATCGGCGAGGTCGAGAGATATGGGCCGGCGCTGGTGTGCGGCGGCTTGCCGGCTGCTACTTCGCGTTGCCCAGGCGCAGCGCGGCCTCCACGGCCATGCGCGCCCACGGCGTCATGGCGGCCGGGGCTTCCAGGCACGCCGGCGGCAGGCTCAGGTAGTGACGCATCGTCACCTCGCGCCGCGCCGACTGGTAGCGGAACGGCGTGCTGCCTTCTGCCTCGAACTGTGGGCGCGTGACGTCATCCGCCTTCAGGTAGCACTGGCCGCCGCTCACCAGCGCGAACATCAGGCCGTCGTAGAACAGCCCGTGCCCGCCGAACATCCGCTTGGCCACTACCGGCCCGATGCTGGCCGCCAGCGGCGCCATCAGCTCAAGCAGATGCTCGACGAACGGGTCCGGGCGGCGCGCGGCGGGCATGCGCTCGGAGCCTCAGAGCTTCAGGCGCTGCCAGATCGCCTTGGTAGCGCCCGCCGTGTTCAGCGTGTAGAAGTGCAGGCCCGGCACGCCGGCGTCGAGCAGTCGTTCGCACAGCCCCGTCACCACGTCCAGGCCGAACGCGCGAATCGCTTCCTTGTCGTCGCCAAACGACTCCAGCCGCTTTGCCACCCAGCGCGGCACTTCGGCGCCGCACATTTCCGAGAAGCGCATCAGTTGCGAATGGTTGGTGATCGGCATGATGCCGGGCACGATCGGCACCTCGACGCCCATCGCGCGCACGTCGTCGACGAAGCGGAAGTACGCGTCGGCGTTGAAGAAGTACTGCGTGATGGCCGAGTTGGCGCCCGCCTTGACCTTGCGCACGAAGTTATCCAGGTCATGGCGCGGCGAGCGCGCCTGCGGGTGGTATTCGGGATAGGCGGCCACCTCGATGTGGAACCAGTCGCCCGTCTCCGCGCGGATGAACTCCACCAGCTCGTTGGCGTAACGGAACTCGCCAATCTCGCCCATGCCCGACGGCATGTCGCCGCGCAGGGCCACGATGTGGCGGATGCCGGCATCGCGATAGGTCTTCAGGATGGCGCGGATGCTCTCGCGCGACGAGCCCACGCACGACAGGTGCGGCGCGGCGTCGATGCCCTCGCGCTGGATTTCCAGCACGGCGTCCAGCGTGCCCTGCTGCGTGGTGCCGCCGGCGCCGAACGTCACCGAAATGTACTTCGGCTGCAGCGGTGCCAGCTGCGCGCGCGTGTTGCGCAGTTTCTCGGCGCCCTCCGCCGTCTTGGGCGGGAAGAATTCGAAGCTGTAGTAGCGGTCAGTCATGATTGGCACGCCGCGCACGGCGCCCCGGAAGAAGTCAGTCGCGCTTCAGTCACGGTCCCCGAGCAGCACGCTCGCCAGGATCGTGGAGATGACGCTATAGAGAATCGACCCCAGCAGCGCGGCGCCAAACCCCTGCACGACAAACCCCTGCAGCAGGTTGCCGACAAACAGGAACAGCAGCGCGTTGATGATGAAGATGAACAGGCCCAGCGTCAGCAGCGTGACCGGCAGGGTCAGGATGACCAGGATCGGACGGATCAGCGTATTGACCAGGCCCAGCACCAGCGCGGCAACCATCGCCGAGCCAAAGCCCCCAAGTTCGATACCGCTGAGCAGGTAGCTCACCAGAAACAGCGAAGCGGCGTTGATGATCCAGACGGCCAACAGTCTCATTGAAACTCCTTGTTCTTGTGTGGATGGCATCGATGCCGCGCGGCATGCCGGGGCGCGCCGCGCAGCCTGCACTCGCCCGCCTGCCCGGCGCCCGCTCCCGCGCACGCGGAAGGGGTGTCAGGCAACGGTGACGATGGGGCCGATCAGTAGCGGTAGTGGTCGGCCTTGTACGGGCCTTCCTTCTGCACGCCGATGTAGGCGGCCTGCTGCTCGGTCAGTTCGGTCAGTTGCGCGTTCAGCTTCTTCAGCTGCAGGCGCGCCACCTTCTCGTCCAGGTGCTTCGGCAGCGTGTACACGCCCACCGGGTACTTGCCGCTGTCGCGCTCCAGCCACAGTTCGATCTGGGCGATGGTCTGGTTGGCGAACGAGCTGCTCATCACGTACGACGGGTGGCCCGTGGCGCAGCCCAGGTTCACCAGGCGGCCCTTGGCCAGGATGATGATCTTCTTGCCGTCCGGGAACTTCACGTGGTCAACCTGCGGCTTGATCTCGTCCCACTCGTACTTCTCGATCGAGGCGATGTCGATCTCGTTGTCGAAGTGGCCGATGTTGCAGACGATGGCCTGGTCCTTCATCTTGGCCATGTGGTCATGCGTGATCACGTGGTAGTTGCCGGTGCAGGTCACGAAGATGTCGCCGTGCTCGGCGGCGTAGTCCATCGTCACCACGCGGTAGCCTTCCATGGCCGCCTGCAGGGCGCAGATCGGGTCGATTTCGGTGACCCACACCTGGGCCGACAGGGCACGCAGGGCCTGGGCGCTGCCCTTGCCCACGTCGCCATAGCCGGCCACCACGGCGACCTTGCCGGCAATCATCACGTCGGTGGCGCGCTTGATGCCGTCCACCAGCGACTCGCGGCAGCCGTACAGGTTGTCGAACTTGCTCTTGGTCACCGAGTCGTTCACGTTGATGGCCGGGAACTTCAGTTCGCCGCGCTGGGCCATCTGGTACAGGCGGTGCACGCCCGTGGTGGTTTCCTCGGTCACGCCACGGATGGCGTCCAGGTTACGGCTGTACCACGACGCGTCGGTGGCCAGCTTTTCCTTGATCGCGGCGAACAGGAACGTTTCTTCCTCGCTGGTCGGCTTGGCGATCAGCGAAGCGTCCTTCTCGGCGCGGGCGCCCAGGTGCAGCAGCAGCGTGGCGTCGCCGCCGTCGTCCAGGATCATGTTCGGCGTGCCGCCGTCGGCCCAGTCGAAGATGCGGTGGGTGAAGTCCCAGTATTCCTTCAGCGATTCGCCCTTGAAGGCGAAGACCGGCGTGCCCGATGCGGCAATGGCGGCAGCGGCGTGGTCCTGCGTCGAGAAGATGTTGCACGAGGCCCAGCGCACGTCGGCGCCCAGTGCCTTGAGGGTCTCGATCAGCACGGCGGTCTGGATCGTCATGTGCAGCGAACCGGCAATGCGCGCGCCCTTGAGCGGCTGCTGGGCGGCGAATTCGTCGCGAATCGCCATCAGGCCCGGCATTTCGGTCTCGGCGATGGCAATTTCCTTGCGGCCCCAGCCGGCCAGGTTGATGTCGGCGATCAGGTAGTCTTGCTTGAGGTCAGTCACGGCGTTCATGGGTCACTCCGATGTAAGAGTGGCACGCAGGAACGGGAGGGGGACACTTGGACGCGCCAGGGCAAGGCCATGGCGGGCAGACAGGTCGACTCGCGCTCCGTGCGAACCACGGAACAGCGAGCGCCGTTGAAACAGTCCGAGCCTGGCGGATGGGCTGCCATCCGTTGCAACGCTCCTCGGAGTGGCGGTATTGTAGCGTGCCTGTCCGCCCCTGGCAGGGGAAGACCGCAGATTTTTTCCGGCTTTTTGTTACCGACCTTCCTCCGATCGATCCCGCCTTGCACATGCATTCCACGCCACCCCGCACCCTGACCATCGCCGGTTCCGACTCCGGCGGCGGCGCCGGCATCCAGGCGGACCTGAAGACGTTTGCCGCGCTCGGCTGCTTCGGCATGAGCGCGATTACCGCCATCACGGCCCAGAACACGCTGGGCGTCACGGGCGTGCACGCAATTCCGGCCGACATGGTGGCCGCCCAGATCGACGCGGTGGCCGGCGATATCGGCGTGGACGCCGCCAAGACCGGCATGCTCGGCACGGCCGCCATCGTCGAGGCCGTGGCAGGCGCGGTGGACCGCCATGGCATTCGCAAGCTCGTGGTGGACCCGGTCATGATCTCGACGTCGGGCGCCACGCTGTCTGACGATGCCACGAGCCAGGCGATGGTGCAGCTGCTGTTCCCGCGCGCCATGCTCGTCACGCCCAACCTGCCCGAGGCGTCGTACCTGCTGGGCCGCCGCATTGCACGCCGCGCCGAAATGGAGCACGCCGCCGCCGACCTGCTGGCCCTGGGCTGCCGCGCCGTGCTGCTCAAGGGCGGGCACCTGGAAGACGACGGCCCCGGCGCCACCGGCCTGGACGACCTGCTGATGCTGGCCGACGGCACGGTGCGCGTCTTCACGCATCCGCGCATCGATACCCCGAACCTGCATGGCACCGGCTGCACGCTGGCCGCGGCCATCGCCTCCGGGCTGGCGCGTGGCGATGCGCTGCCCGATGCGGTGAGCGCCGCGCTCGACTACGTGGCCCAGGCCATCGCCAGCGGCGCGCAACTGCGCCTGGGCGCCGGCAACGGCCCGCTGAACCATTCTTTCGCCCCGCGCGTGCTCGGTTGAATCGCCATGGAAACGCTCAAGCAGATCGACCTGCGCGAAGACCCCGCCGCGCGCTGGTACGTCAAGGATGAAACCGTGGCAGTGGCATTCGCCGCCGCGCCCGGCGAGCTGGTGAGCCGCGAAGGCCCGAACCGTTACCAGCCGGGCGACGCCGTGGTGACCGGCGCCACGGGCGACCGCTGGGTGGTGTCGCGCGAGCGCTTCGACGCGCGCTACGTGGCCGTGGGGCCCAACGCGCACGGCGAGCCCGGCCCGTACCGGAACAAGCCGGTACCGGTGCTGGTGAAGGAAATGGCGCAGGCGTTCGCAATCGAGCGCTCGGCCGGCGGCGACGTGCTGACCGGCAAGCCTGGCGACTGGCTGATGCAATACGCGCCCGCCGACTATGGCATCACCGAGCGCGCAAGATTCCTGGCGGTGTACCGCCCGGCGAAAGATCCGAAGGCCTAGTTCCCGCCAGCGAGCTGCACCAGCTTGAACGACGCACGGGCCACGCAGCACACCGTGCCCGAGGCGTCGCGGGCCTCGCCCTCGCAGAAGGCGATCTTGTTGCCACGGCGCATGGTGCGGGCCTCGAACGTCAGCTCGCCACGCGCGGCGGCCAGGAAATGCGTGGACATGTCGATCGTGATCACGCCCACGTCCAGCGGCGCATGCGAACGCGCCGCACCGCTCAGCGTGAAGTCCAGCACTGCCATCAGCGTGCCGCCATGCACATCGCCCCGGCTGTTCACCACGTTCGGGTTGGCAGGCAGGCGCGTGCGGCACAGGCCCTCTTCCATATGCACCGGCTGCAGGCCCAGCAGGCGCATCAGCGGAATCTCGATGCCGAAATAGGGCTTGTCGGGCGTGCCAGGGGCGGCGGGAATGATCTCGTTCACTGCTGTTTCCTCTCGTGCGGGTTCCGTATGGCGGAACCTCGATCCTTTATCTGTTGGAATCGAGAGGATATGCGGATTGGCAGGACGGTGCCAGCCGGGGTGGCCGGTTAGCGCCCAAACCTTCGGGAGGTTGTGTTTCCGCTTGCCCTCTCCCCCGACCCCTCTCCCACAAGTGGGAGAGGGGAGCAAACCGAGAGCACTCGAAAACCAACCGGTGTTCTCCCCTCTCCCGCAAGTGGGAGAGGGGAGCAAACAGTCAGCGCTTGAAAACTCTGAGGGTGTTCTCCCCTCTCCCGCAAGGCGGGAGAGGGGCCGGGGGAGAGGGCAAAAAAGCCCCCCAACCAGCCACAATCAGCCAATCAGCCAAACAGCGCCTTCAACCCCGCCACTGCCGCCGGCACATCGTCGGCTTCCGTAATCGCCCGCACCACGGCCGCGCTGCCCACGCCCACGTCAAGCACCTCGCGCATATTGCCCGCGTTCACGCCGCCGATGCCCACCAGCGCCGGCATCACAGGCTTCATCAGCGCCACATACGACTGGAAGCGCCCCATGCCTTGCGGCTGCGTGGGCATGACCTTGGTCGTGGTCGGGAAGATTGCGCCCAGGGCCAGGTAGCTGGGGCGGATGGCGGCCACGCGCAGCATTTCCGCGTAGCCGTGCGTGGAGACGCCCAGGCGCAGGCCGGAGGCGCGGATGGCATCCAGGTCGGCCTCGTCCAGGTCTTCCTGACCCAGGTGGATGCCGTAGATGCCGCTGTCGCCGCCGCATGCCGCATGGTGCGCGACGGCCACGCGCCAGTGGTCGTTGATGAACAGGCGCGATGCCGAACCCTTGGCCGCGTTGGCCGCCCGCACCACCTCGGCCTTCACGGCGGCCGCGTCGTCAGACTTGAAGCGCAGCTGCACGGTGGGCACCTGCAGCGGCACCAGCTTTTCGATCCAGTCGGCGCTCGGCATCACTGCGTACAGCCCAAGATCGGGCGGGCACGGCGCAAAGGCCCGCGCCGGCTCGTCCGGCGAGACCAGCGCGGCGTGGCGCACGCGCGGGAAGCGCGCAAAGTCGCTCGGCCAGGCCGTGCTGCCGGGCTGCCATGCCCGCGCGATGCACAGTGCGTCGTGCGCCGGAAAATGCAGCGACAGCGCGGCGCACAGCACGGCGACGAATGCCGGCGAATGGGCGGCGCCGTCGTCGGCTTCGGTTTCCAGCACCCAAAGGCCCATCGGCGAGCGCACGGTATCGATCCACCGGCCGCCCTCGCGCTCCGTTTCGATCAGCACAGCGTGCGCCAGGGCAACACGGTCGATCACGTCGGCAGTGGCCTCGCCATCGGCCAGCACCACGTCGTGGCGGTTCAGCATGTCTGGCGCGTTGGCCAGCGGCCACGCCTGCCAGGGCGAGGCATCGTGCCCGAACATGGCGCCGAAGCGCTTCATCAGGTCTTCGAACATTGCGGCGTCGATGGCCGCGGCTACGCCGTGGCGCGTCATGCGCGGTCCTCCGCGCCTTCGGCGTGCCAGAACGGCATGCCCACCACGGGCGTGCTAGCCTGCGCCACTTCGCGCTCGGGCATCGGCCCGGCCAGGTAGGCCGTGCGGCCTGCCTCGGTGGCCAGCGCGAACGCGCGTGCCATGTTCACCGGATACGCGGCCTGCGCCACGGCGGTATTGAGCAGCACGCCGTCGTAGCCCCACTCCAGCACCTGGGCCGCGTGCGACGGCAGGCCCAGGCCGGCGTCGACGATCAGCGGCGTATCGGGCAGCCGGTCGCGCAGCGTGCGCATGGCGTGCGGGTTCACCGCGCCGCGGCCCGTGCCGATTGGCGCGGCCCACGGCATCAGCGCCTGGCAGCCCACGTCGAGCAGGCGCCGGCACAGCACCAGGTCCTCGGTGCAATACGGCAGCACCTTGAAGCCCTCCTTGATCAGCGTCTCGGCCACGGCGGGCAGGTTCAGCGTGTCGGGCTGCAGCGTGTAGTCGTCGCCGATCAGTTCGAGCTTGATCCAGTCGGTCTCGAACACCTCGCGCGCCATCATCGCCGTGGTGATCACCTCCTGCGCCGTGAAGCAGCCGGCGGTATTCGGCAGCACCGGCACGCCCAGCGTGCGCAGCATCTGCCAGAAGGTATCGCCGCCAAGCGTCTGGCCGTCGCCACTGCCCACGGCGGTCTGGCGGCGCAGCGCCACGGTGATCATGGCCGGGCGCGAGGCCTCCACGGCGGCCTGCAGCGTGGCCGGCGACGGATAGCGGGCGGTGCCCAGCAGCAGGCGCGAGCTGAACGATTCCCCGTACAGCACGAACGGGTCGCGCAAGGTTTCAGTGGGTTCGAATGTCATAAGGGACTTAGCCTCCCGTCACGGGTTGCACGAGGTCGATCTTGTCGCCCGCGTTGAGCGGAGTGGCCGCATGGGACGCACGCGGAACGAACTGGCCATTCAGCGCGGCCGCAAACGGCGGCGCAATCGCGGCGGCGGTCACGGCGTCGGCCAGCGTGGCGGCGTCGGACAGCTCCAGCGGATGGCCATTGAGCAGGATTTGCATGGTCTATGTGGGTTCAGTGCAGCGTACCGCCGCTTGCATCGGCCAGCATGCCCTGCCCGGCCGGCGCAAGTTCCTCGACGGCCTCGATCATGCCGGGCCAGCGCAGCGCGGCCGGTACGGCATGGGCGGCCGGATCGTCGTTCAGCAGCGCGCGCACCACGTGGCAGGCCGCCTCGGTCACGGCCGGTGCAATCAGCCAGCCGTGGCGGTACAGGCCGTTCACGCGCACCACGCGCGACTGCTGGTCCACGCGGATTGCGGGCAGGTGGTCGGGCCGGGTCGGGCGGCGCTGCACGTTCAGTTCCAGCACGCGCGCCTCGCCAAACGCGGGATGCAGCGAGTGCGCGGCCGACAGCAGTTCCAGCGCGGACCGCACACTCATCGGCGAATCGTCCTCGCTCTCGATTTCCGTGGCGCCGATCACGTAAAGGTCGTTCGGCTTCGGCGCGATATAGATGGGGTAGCGCGGATGCAGCAGGCGCACGGGGCGGTGCAGCTTCACGTCCGGCGCGTGCACGCGCACCACCTCGCCCCGCAGGCCGCGCAGCCCCGGCAAGGCCTTGCCGGGCGCGTCGGCCGGCTGGCTCCATGCCGCACGGGCGCCCAGGCCGCGGCAGTCGAGTACCACGCGCGCGCGAATGCCCAGCGCGGGCAGCGCGTCGGCGTCGATCTCGCCCGCTTCCCAGACGCAATGCAGGCCTTCCCCGATGGCGCAGGCCAGCAGTGCGCGCATGGCGCCACGGTTGTCGAGCTGGCCTTCGCCCTGCAGCAGCAGGCCTTGCGGGAAGCGTCCGGCCAGTGCCGGCTCCACCTGGCCCACACCCTGGCCATCGAGCGCGCGCAGGCGCTGCTGCACCAGTTCCGGCGGCGCCACGGCGCGCATGCGGCCGGTGAACAGCGATACCTCGCTGCGATCGCGCGCATGCCACACCACGAGCGTGCCGTCTTCCTGGAAGAACACCGGCTCGGGCAATTCCTGGATCCAGGCGCGCCAGAGATCGACACTGGCGATGCCGAGGTCGACGATGCGCCGTTCGGCAATGGCCGACTCGGCCAGCGGCGCCAGCATGGCCGCCGCCACGTGCGCGGCAGAGCCGCTGCCGTCGGGGCCGCCACGCTCCACCAGCGCCACGCGGGCGCCGGCGCGCACCAGTTGCCAGGCGGACAAACGTCCCGCCAGGCCGGCGCCGAGGATGGCGACATCGAAGGACTGTACTGCTGTCATGGGCTTGTATGCCGGCGGCGTTGGCAGAGAAGTTGCGCCGACCGGCCTCCGGTTGGGTGAATACCGCCGCGCCGCGTGGGGGCGCCGCGCGCGGGACTCTGGGTACTGCGTACTACCGGACGGGGCCCCGGGGGCACCCGTCCGTCCTGCAAGGCAAGTCTCGTGGAGGCATTACGAGTAGATCTTCGCGCCCGACTTCACGAACTCGATCGACTTCTCTTCCATGCCCTTCTGGGCGTCCGGCAGCGATGCCGCGTAGTCGCGCACTTCCTGCGTGATCTTCATCGAGCAGAACTTCGGCCCGCACATCGAGCAGAAATGGGCGATCTTCGCGCCTTCGGCCGGCAGCGTCGCATCGTGGAACGAGCGCGCGCGCTCCGGATCGAGGCCCAGGTTGAACTGGTCTTCCCAGCGGAACTCGAAGCGTGCCTTGGACAGCGCATTATCGCGCAGCTGCGCGCCGGGCCAGCCCTTGGCCAGGTCGGCGGCGTGGGCGGCAATCTTGTACGTGATGATGCCCTCGCGCACGTCTTCCTTGTCCGGCAGGCCCAGGTGCTCCTTCGGCGTGACGTAGCACAGCATGGCCGTGCCCATCCAGCCGATGTTGGCGGCGCCAATGCCGCTGGTGATGTGGTCGTAGCCCGGCGCGATGTCGGTGACCAGCGGCCCCAGCGTGTAGAACGGTGCCTCGTAGCAGTGCTTGAGTTCCTCGTCCATGTTGGCCTGGATGCGCTGCAGCGGCACGTGGCCCGGGCCCTCGATCATCACCTGCACGTCGTGCTCCCACGCCTTGGCGGTCAGCTCGCCCAGCGTGCGCAGCTCGCCGAACTGGGCGTCGTCGTTCGAGTCGGCGATGCAGCCCGGACGCAGGCCGTCACCGAGGCTGAACGACACGTCGTACGCCTTCATGATTTCGCAGATCTCGTCGAAGTGCGTGTACAGGAAGTTTTCCTTGTGGTGCGCCAGGCACCACTTGGCCATGATCGAGCCGCCGCGCGACACGATGCCGGTCACGCGGTCGGCCGTCAGCGGCACGTAGCGCAGCAGCACGCCGGCGTGGATCGTGAAGTAGTCCACGCCCTGCTCGGCCTGCTCGATCAGCGTGTCGCGGAACATTTCCCACGTCAGGTCCTCGGCGATGCCGCCGGTCTTGTCCAGCGCCTGGTAGATCGGCACCGTGCCGATGGGTACCGGCGAGTTGCGCAGGATCCATTCGCGCGTTTCGTGGATGTGCTTGCCCGTGGACAGGTCCATGATGGTGTCGGCGCCCCAGCGGATCGACCACACCATCTTTTCCACTTCCTCGGCCAGCGACGACGTCACCGCCGAATTGCCCAGGTTGCCGTTGATCTTCACGCGGAAGTTGCGGCCGATGGCCATCGGCTCCAGTTCCGTGTGATTGATGTTGGCCGGGATGATCGCGCGGCCAGCGGCAATTTCACGGCGCACGAATTCCGGCGTGATGTCTTCCGGACGCAGCGGCAGCGCGGCGCCCAGCGCATTGCCGGGATGCTGGCGCAGTAGCGCCTTGTATTCGGGCTTGTCGTACAGCGCCTGCAGGTTCAGCGATTCGCGCAGCGCCACGTATTCCATCTCGGGCGTGATGATGCCCTTGCGTGCGTAGTGCATCTGCGACACGTTCGCGCCGGCCTTGGCGCGGCGCGGGTTGGTCAGCTGGGCAAAGCGCAGGTGGGCCGTGGCGGGGTCGTTGGCGCGCGCAAGGCCATATTCCGACGACAGGCCGGACAGCACCTCGGTGTCGTTGCGCTCTTCGATCCACTTTGCGCGGACCGGCGGCAGACCGGCTTTCAGGTCGATATGCACGTCCGGGTCGCTGTACGGGCCCGAGGTGTCATAGACGGGAATGGGCGGATTCGCCATCTCGCCCTTCTCGGTGCGGGTGGCGGTCTGCAGGATCGTGCGCAGCGGCACGCGGATATCGGGGCGGCTGCCGGTCAGGTAGGTCTTGCTCGAAGCCGGATAGGCGAATTTCTGGTCGAGATCGCTTTCCAGCGACTCAAACGATGCGGCGGGGGCAGTACGGGCCATGGGTGTCGTCCTCTCTCTTGCGGGGATGGACGAAACCAGGAGCCCTGTGAGCCGGCCTGCGCGGCATGGCCGGCGGCGGCGTCCCGTTGCGGCAAAAGCGGCTTTCCCGCGGGACAAGAGGCAAATCGGTTTTTGTGAAACTTCCCACGCCGGTACTAGCCGGATCGGGTTCGAAGGGACTCTCTCAGCGCGCCCGGCCCATCCGGACGGCACCCCTGTTTCATCCAACGGGGTGAATTTAAGCACAAGCCCCGCCCCCGCGCCACCCGAAATTCGGTTCCAGCTGTCGTGCTTCACGGTATCGGAAGGATGGTGCATTGCAGCATTGCGAACGGGGAAGTTGCCGTACCATGGCCGCAGCCCGCCGAAGTGCCGAGAAGCATTGCCGCCCAGGAGATGCCATGTCCGCCACACCCGCCACCGACGTTCATCAAGCGCAGGCCGCAGAGACCCACAGCGTCTTCAACCAGGTGCCCGACCTTGCCCGCTACAACCTGTTCGACACCGATCCCGGCCTGCGCGCCGCGCTGGACCGGCTGGGCGGGACGTGGCATGCCGACGCGCTGTCAGGCTATGGCGCCCGGCTTGGCGACCCGGAGGTACAGGCATGGGCCGCCGATGCCAACCGCCTGACCCCGACCCTGCACACCCACAGCCGCACCGGCGAACGGATCGACCAGGTGCAGTTCCACCCCGCCTGGCATCACCTGCTGGCCCTGCTGCGCAGCCAGCAACTGCAGGCGCTGCCTTTCGCGCAGCCGCGCGAAGGCGCCTGGGTGGCGCGCACGGCCGGGTATTTCCTGCAGGCCCAGGTGGAATCCGGCTCGCTCTGCCCTACCACGATGACGTTTGCCAGCATCCCGGTACTCGGCAAGGAACCGGCGCTCTATGGCGATCTGCAGGCACGGCTGTTCTCGACCGAACACGATCCGCGCGACCTGCCCTGGCGCGACAAGACCGCCGTGATGATCGGCATGGGCATGACCGAAAAACAGGGCGGCTCGGACGTCCGCGCCAATACCACCGTCGCGATACCGGTGCGCGGCGAAGGCCGTGGCGCCGAATATGCGCTGACCGGCCACAAGTGGTTTTTCTCGGCGCCGATGTGCGATGCCCACCTGGTGGTGGCGCGCATGGGCGCCGCCGACGGCCCGCTGTCCTGCTTCTTCGTGCCGCGCTTCCGTGACGATGGCAGCAAGAATCCGATCCTGATCCAGCGCCTCAAGGACAAGCTCGGGAACAAGTCCAATGCCAGCAGCGAGGTGGAATTCCGGGGCGCCACCGGCATCCTGATCGGCGAGGAAGGCCGCGGCATTCCCACCATCATCGAGATGGCCACCAACACCCGGCTCGACTGCGTGATCGGCAGCGCGGCGCTGCTGCGTGCGGCGCTGGTGCAGGCGCTACATCACGCGCGCCACCGCATGGCGTTTGGCCGGCTGCTGGCCGACCAGCCGCTGATGCGCAACGTGCTGGCCGATCTGGCGCTGGAATCGGAGGCCGCCACGCAGATGATGATGGCGCTGGCCCACGCCTTCGAGCATGCCGATCAGGACCCGTTGGCCGCCGCGTGGAAGCGCGTGATGACGCCGGCCGCCAAGTTCTGGATCTGCAAACGTGCGCTCGAAGCCACCGGAGAGGCGATGGAGGTCTGGGGCGGCAATGGCTATGTCGAGGAAGGTCCGATGGCCCGACTCTATCGCGAGGCCCCGGTCAATTCGATCTGGGAAGGCTCGGGCAACATCATGTGCCTGGACGTGCTACGCGCGCTGCAGCGCAATCCCGACGATGGCATCCGCATCCTGCAGGACCTGGCACGGCTCTCGAACGGCCACGCCATGGTACGCGCGGAGCTTGCCTCCCTTCAGGCAATGCTGCATGGCCCGGCGGAGACGCTCGAAGCCAGCGCCCGCCGGTTTGCGCAGGGCCTGGTGCTCACCGCGCAGGCCGCGCTGATGATCGCCCACGCCCACCTGGAATCGGCAGAACAGTTCGTGGCCAGCCGCCTGGGGCGCCAGCATGGGCGCGTGTTCGGCACGCTGGATGCCGATACCGCCACTTTGGTCCGCGTCACCCGGCGCGCCTGGCCGGACTGATACTCATAGTGTGCGGACATCGCACATTGCATGCTGCCTTGCAGTATCCCCACCTTCAGGGGATATGGCACCTGCCGTAAACGTTGTGGCGACGGGCTCCCGGCCCGCCTGCGAAAACCTTCCAAGTCGTCGTCACAACGGACGGTCCACGCCAAGTAACGTGGCCGCCAAGCCACCCCATGAATATCAGCAAACGTCTGCTTCTTACGCTGTCCCTTGCATTGCTCGCGCTACTCTTCGTTGGCCTGGGCGGTATCTGGCAACTGTCCAAGGCCGAAGACCGGTTCGAATACTTCAACGACAACACGCTGACGAGCGTGCGCGATCTCAACAATGTCAGCGGCGCGCTGGCCAACATCCGCGTCTCGCTTTACCGGCATGCCATGACCGCCGATGCCGGCGCCAAGACCGAAGCCGAGGGCATGCTCGACCGGTCCAACAAGCGTTTCGACGATCTGCTGAGCAAGTACGAGCGCGAAGACATCTCGGACGATACCGACCGCAAGATGCTGGAGGCCGATCGCGCGGCCATCAAGGCCTATCGCGAGACCCTGGGTGCGTTCCTGGAAAAGTCACGCAGTAATGATTTCGATGCCACGCGGGAAATGATCACGTCGGGTCCGGTGCACGTCGCGTCGACCGCAGTGCGCAAGGCCCTGGACGAGCATCTGGACTACAACACCAAGCTCGGCGAGCAGGCGGTGGCCTTCAACAAGGCCCAGTACCACACGTCCGTGCGCGTGTTCACGATCGTGATCGTGGTCGCCATCGCGCTGACCGCCTTCCTGGCTTTCGGGCTGTACCGTCGTATCCGTACCAGTCTCGATGAAATCCAGGGCGCGCTGGAGCACGTCAGCAAGACGCTCGACCTTGACCACCGCGCGCCGGTCGACCGTCTCGACGAGATCGGCCACACCGCCCAGTCGTTCAACGCGCTGATCGAGCGCGTGGCGGGCACGCTGCGCGAAGTGCGCCGATCCACCGATTCGGTCAGCGTGGCCGCTGCGCAGATCGCCGCCGGCAACGTCGACCTGTCGTCGCGCACCGAAGAGCAGGCCGCGTCGCTGGAGGAAACGGCGTCGAGCATGGAACAGCTCACCGCCACCGTGCGACAGAACGCCGAGAACGCGCTTCAGGCATCGTCGCTGGCGTCGAACGCCGCGCTGGTGGCCGACGAGGGCAACCAGTCGGTGCAGCAGATGGTGGGCACGATGGGCGCCATCAGCAGCAGCAGCGAGCGTATTGCCGAGATCACCAACCTGATCGAGGGCATCGCCTTCCAGACCAACATCCTGGCGCTGAACGCCGCCGTGGAAGCGGCGCGCGCCGGCGAACAGGGCCGCGGCTTTGCCGTGGTGGCCGGCGAGGTGCGCAGCCTGGCGCAGCGTTCGTCGAGCGCCGCCAAGGAAATCAAGGAACTGATCGAGGCATCGGTCGATACGGTGCGTACGGGCTCCGGCCAGGCCGAGAAAGTCGGCAAGACCATGACCGACATCCGCCTGGCCGTGAAGCGCGTGTCGGACATCATCGCCGAGATCTCGGCCGCGTCGCAGGAACAGAGCGCCGGCATCGAGCAGGTAGGCCACGCCGTGGGCCAGATGGACCAGGTGACGCAGCAGAACGCCGCGCTGGTGGAAGAAGCCGCCGCCGCCGCGCAATCGCTGGACGAGCAAGCGGGCCGCCTGCGCGACATGGTGGGCCAGTTCCAGATGCGCGGCTGACGGCCGGCCTCCCTCTCCCACAAAGCGGGAGAGGGGAAAAGATACATCTCAGTCCGCCACCGCGGCCTCCCGGATCCGCAGGGTCACATGTGGCGCGTAGCGGATCAGGTCGTGGGCACGCTCGCCGATCATGATGGCCGGCGCGTTGGTATTGCCGCCCACCAGCGTCGGCATGATCGACGCGTCGACCACCCGCAGCCCTTCCACGCCGCGCACCCGCAATTGCGGGTCCACCACGGCCAGGGCGTCCATGCCCATGCGGCATGTGCCCACCGGGTGATAGATCGTGTCCGCGTGCCGGCGGATCAGCTCGCATGCCGCCTCGTCGTCGCTGCCATCGAGCCGCAAGGCCTCCGAGTACAGTTCGCGGCCGCCGAAGACCGCCAGCGGCGCTTGCATGAAGATGCGCCGCACGATGCGCAACCCTTCCAGCATCGTTGCCATGTCTTGCGGATCAGTCAGGTAGCGCGGGTCGATGCGCGGCGCCTGCCGCATGTCGGCCGATGCCAGCCTGACCTCGCCACGGCTGCGCGGACGCAGCACGCAGACATGGCAGGAATAGCCATGACCCAGGTTGATGCGCCGCATGTGGTTGTCGGCCATGCCGACCACGAAGTGCAGTTGCAGGTCGGGCTCGGACAGGTCCGGACGGCTGCGCACGAACGCGCCGGCTTCGGCAAAATTCGATGTCATCATGCCGGTCCGGTGGCGCCGATACCGCAGGAATTCGGCCACGAGGCGCCTGGCCCCGCCCAGCGATATGCCGAACAGGTCGGACGCCGGCACGCGCTTGTGCAGGATGATGTCCAGGTGATCCTGAAGATTGCCGCCGACGCCGGGCAGGTCATGCACCACGTCGATACCGTGCTCGCGCAAATGGGCGGCCGGCCCCACGCCTGACGCCATCAGCAACTGCGGCGACCCGAACGCCCCGGCGGAAACGATTACCTCGCGGCGCGCGCGCAGCACCATTTCCCGGCCGTCGCGCCACGCCAGCACCCCCACGGCGCGCCGTTTTTCGAAAAGGATACGCAGCACCTGCGTGCCGGTCATCACATGCAGATGGCTGCGTCCGCCGTTGCAGTTGCGGTCGCGGACATTGCCGCCGTGCAGGTAGGCGCGCGCAGCGTTCCACCGTTCGCCGTTGTGCTGCGTGACCTGATACCAGCCCACGCCCTCCTGCTCCTCGCCGTTGAAATCGTCGTTGCGCACGATGCCCGCATGCTGCGCGGCATCGATGAAATGCTGGCCGAACGGATTCGGCGAGCGCAGGTCGCTGACATGCAGCGGGCCGGTGCCGCCGTGCAGCGGATCGTCGTCATGGCCGGCCACACGCTCATTGCACTCGGCCCGGCGGAAGTACGGCAGCACGTCGTCCCACGACCAGCCGTCGCAGCCCGCCGCGGCCCATCCGTCGTAATCGGCGGGCCGGCCACGCATATAGATCATGGCGTTGATCGACGACGAACCGCCCAGGCCGCGCCCGCGTGGCTGATAACCGCGCCGCCCGTCCAGTTCGGACTGCGGCGCTGTCAGATAGCCGTAGTTGCGCGCGCCAGCGCGCGGCAGCATGGCCGCGCAGCCGGCAGGTGTGCGTACCAGCACATGATGGTCGTGGGCGCCGGTTTCGAGCAGCGCGATGGCGTCATTGCCGCTGTCGGCAAGCCGTCCAGCCAGCGCACAGCCAGCCGAGCCGGCACCCACGACGAGATAGTCAAAGGTCGTTTCCATCTGTCTCCCCGCGTGTCCGGTGCCGGTCCAGTCTCCCGGCGGAGGCCCGCCGCGAAAGTCCAGTGTAGGCGTTGCCGCCGGCGTGGTGAAGCGGGGCGGCCCCGGAATCCGGGCGGCCAGCGCGCGGTGCCGCACGCCCCGCGTTTGGGAGGTGTCCTCCATTGATATAACCGACGCTCTGCCTTATGGTGCGCGATGGCCCACGGAAACTGATTCCGTCCAAGGAGACCGCCGATGAGAGAAGTGCCCGCCATGTCCACGGTGTTCAACGCCATGCATGCCGCGTCGCGCCACGACCAATCCCCGGGGTGGCCGGTCCGGGCCGACCGGCTGCGGCGCCTCAAGGCGCTGGTGCGCGACAACCACGACGCCATCGCGGCTGCGATCAGCGCCGATTTCGCGAACCGGCCGCGCCAGGAAACCGCGCTGCTGGAAGTATTCCCAAGCATTTCGGGCATCGATGACGCACTGCGGCATGGCAAGCGGTGGATGCGCGTGCGCCGGGTGAAGACCGGGCTCTGGTTCAAGCCGGGCAAGTCGCGCCTGGTGCCGCAACCGCTGGGCGTGATCGGCATCGTGGTGCCCTGGAACTACCCGCTGTACCTGGCCATCGGGCCCCTGACCGGCGCGCTGGCGGCCGGCAACCGGGCGATGGTCAAGCTGTCCGAATTCACGCCCCGGTTTTCCGAACTGTTCGCGCGGCTGGTACAGGCCACTTTCGCGCCGGACGAGGTGGCCGTCATCAACGGCGACGCCGAGGTGGCCGCCGCCTTTAGCGCGCTGCCGTTCGACCACCTGCTGTTCACCGGATCAACCAGTGTCGGCCATCACGTGATGAAGGCCGCCGCCGCGAACCTGACGCCGGTAACGCTGGAACTGGGCGGCAAGTCGCCGGCCATCATCGGCCCTGGCGCCGATTTCGAGCGGGCCGTGGAGCGCATCCTGGTGGGCAAGCTACTCAATGCCGGCCAGACGTGCATTGCGCCGGACTATGTGCTGGTGCCGGCCGATCAGCGCGACCGGCTGGTGGATACCGCGCGGCGCGTGGTAAGCCGGCTCTATCCCGACATCGCGCGCAACCCGGACTACACGAGCATCATCAGCCCGCGCCATTTCGACCGGCTGGTTTCGCTGATCGACGCCGCCCAGTCCGCCGGCGCACGCGTGGTGCCGCTGACCGATGCCGGCCCCAACGCCGACGTCCGGCAGTTGCCGCCCGTGCTGCTGACCGACGTCCCGGACGACGTGCGCGCGATGCAGGAAGAGATCTTCGGGCCGGTGCTGCCCGTGGTGACCTACCGCAACCTCGACGACGCGATCGGCTTCGTCAATGTGCGCCCCCGCCCGCTGGCGCTGTACGTGTTCGACAAGAACGGCGACGTTGTGGATCGCGTCATGCGCCAGACCGTGGCCGGTGGCGTGACCGTCAACGACACGCTGTTCCATATCGCCCAGGACGACCTGCCCTTCGGCGGCGTGGGGCCCAGCGGGATGGGCGACTATCACGGCGAAGCCGGCTTCGAGACGTTCTCGAAGCTCAAGCCCGTGTTCTATCAGGCTGGCCTGAATGGCGCCGGGCTGCTCAAGCCGCCCTATGGCAAGCGATTCGAGTCGATGCTGAAGATGCTGTTGCGGTAGTCTGCAAACTCAGGCGGCCAGCATCGGCTTGCCCAGCATGCGCGACAGCACGGCCTCGGGCGAATGGGTGCGGTCACCGATGGCGGCCGGGTCCAGGTAGATCGTCTGTTCCATCATCGCCTTGCCGCGCATGGCGGCGTGCAGCAGCTGGTCGCTGAACACGATCCAGGTGGCGCCCGGCGGAAAATGGAATTCCTGCTGCGGCACGGTTTTCTGATAGTCCAGGTCGGCCTTGGCCAGGTCGTGCAATTGCAGCATGCGGTGATCGTATTCGCTGCGCTCGCGCTTGGTAATGTGCAGCGTCTTCATCAGCCAGGCCTGGCCCGGCCACATGCCGCGCGTCTTCGGCACGAATCGCGTAGCAAAATCGCCAAACGGCTCGCCCACGCGCCACACTCGCGGCGCTTCCGGGTCGATGTTGTGGAACACGCGCAGCAAGCGCTTGCCCAGCATCGGATTCGACGGGAACGAATCCACGTGCAGGCGCGTATCGTCCTTGCGCCAGCTGACCGGGCGCCCGGCGATCTCGCTCGGACGCAGCGACGTGCCCGCACGCGTCATGTGCCCCTCGTACTCGGGAAACAGCGTGCGGATCAGCGATTCGCTCGACGTGGCATAGCGATGGAGCAGGTTGTAGAGGTCGGTCAGGTCCTGCTCGGTGCCGGCCGCCCCTCGCACCGCGCGGTCGTTGGCGCGCAGGTTGATGTTCTTCGACTTGCCGTCGGAATAGCGCGGATCCAGGAACCGCTCCTCGCCCGGCTGGAAGCGGAACGCCAGGTCCGGAAAGTACAGGACGGCGCCCTGCTCCAGTTCGCGGCGCAGCGTGGCGCGCGCCTCGGGCGTTACCTCGGGCGACCAGTCGGTATAGGGCTGGGTGCGGATCAGGTCCAGGGACATGGCAATTCCGATAATTTCAGGTTGACCGGATTCTACCTCCATGCGGGCGCCCGTCCCGGTGACGCTGGCGCAACAAAAAACCCCGCGGGTCCGTAAGGACCGGCGGGGCTTGCAGCCGTGAAGACGCCCTGGGCGCTTACAGGCCGGCGGCGGCGCGCAGCACGGCGGCCTTGTCGGTGGCTTCCCACGAGAATTCCGGCTCCTCGCGGCCAAAGTGGCCGTAGGCGGCGGTCTTTTCGTAGATCGGGCGCAGCAGGTCCAGCATCGCCACGATGCCCTTCGGGCGCAGGTCGAAATGTTCCTGCACCAGCTGGGCGATCTTCTCGTCAGAGATCTTGCCGGTGCCTTCCGTGTAGACGGTCACGTTGATCGGACGCGCCACGCCGATGGCGTAGCTGACCTGCACCTGGCACTGGCGCGCCAGGCCGGCGGCCACCACGTTCTTGGCCACGTAGCGCGCAGCGTAGGCAGCCGAGCGGTCAACCTTCGACGGATCCTTGCCCGAGAACGCGCCACCACCGTGCGGCGAAGCACCGCCGTAGGTATCGACGATGATCTTGCGGCCGGTCAGGCCGCAGTCGCCCTGCGGGCCACCGATCACGAAACGGCCGGTCGGGTTCACCAGGTACTTCGTTTCCTTGAGCATGTCGGCCGGCAGCACGGGCTTGATGATCTCCTCGATCACCGCCTCGCGGATCTGTGCCTGCGAAATGTCCGGCGAATGCTGGGTCGACAGCACCACGGTGTCCACGCTGTGCGGACGGCCGTCCACGTAGCGCACGGTCACCTGCGACTTCGCATCGGGGCGCAGCCAGGGCAGGCGGCCATCGCGGCGCAGTTGCGACTGACGCTCCACCAGGCGGTGCGAGTAGTAGATCGGGAACGGCATCAGTTCCGGCGTCTCGTCGCAGGCGTAACCGAACATCAGGCCCTGGTCGCCGGCGCCCTGGTTCAGGTAGTCGTCCGATGCGCGGTCCACGCCCTGGGCGATGTCCGGCGACTGCTTGTCATAGGCAACCAGTACGGCACAACCCTTGTAGTCGATGCCGTAGTCGGTGTTGTCGTAGCCAATGCGCTTGATGGTGTCGCGTGCGACCTGGATGTAGTCGACGTTGGCGGTCGTGGTGATTTCGCCAGCCAGCACCACCAGACCGGTGTTGCAAAGGGTTTCGGCGGCCACGCGGGCGTATTTGTCCTGGGCAAGGATGGCGTCCAGGACAGCGTCCGAAATCTGGTCAGCGACTTTGTCGGGATGGCCTTCGGAGACAGATTCCGAAGTAAAGAGGAAATCGTTCGACACGATCTAGTTTCTCCAGGTTGGCTTGTCGGCTATTGCGTGCCACCTTCGGAAACGATGCGGCGACGCTTTAGCGGTATTTAGGCCGCCCGGGTAGAGCGGCATCGCCCCGCAAGTTGTCAGTTAACTCGGCGATGGCAGGTATTATACCGCCCTGCCGCTTCCGTTGCAGGCCGCTAATTCTTCAAATAACGGCAGGAAACGGGCGTATCTCAGAAATCCCTGACTGCTTTTGCGGTTTTTACGCTTTACTTTCCGCTTCACCGGCTTCGTCTCGTCCCGCACCGACATGACCTTTCTGTTCTGGCTCATCTCCCGCCTGCCACTGCGCGTGCTGCACGCCGTCGGCGGTGCATTGGGGCTGCTCGTGGCGCGCCTGCCCGGCCGCTACGGGCGGCGTCTGGTCGAGAATTTTCGCCATGCCTACCCGCAGGCCACCGACGCCATGCTTGCGGAGTCGGCGCGCCACACGGGGCGCCTGATCATGGAGATGCCGTACTTCTGGAGCCGCAAGGCGATCACCGTACGCACGGACGATTTCGCGACGTTGTGGTCGGAAACGGCCCGGCTGGGCGCCGCCGGCAACGGCGTGATCGTGCTGACGCCTCACCTTGGCTGCTTCGAGGTATTGCCGCAGGACTACGCAGGGCAGCGGCGGGTGACTTGCCTGTTCAAGCCGCCCCACCAGCCATGGCTGCGCGCGTTCGTCGAGAAAATGCGTACCCGGCCCAACATGGCCATGGCGCCGGCAACCCCACGCGGCGTGCGTATGCTGGTCAAGGCACTCAAGCGCGGCGAGACCATCGGCATCCTGCCCGACCAGGTTCCAAGCGGCGGAGAAGGCACCTGGGCGCCGTTCTATGGCAAGCCTGCCTATTCGATGACACTGGTGCATCGGCTGCAGCAACTGACGCGGGCCCCCATCGTGATGGTCTTCGCCGAACGGCTGCCGCGCGGCGCCGGCTACCGCGGTCATCTGCGCGTCCTGTGCGACGGCGGCATGCTGCCTGAAGACCCCGCCGCAGCGTCTGCTGTCATCAATGCCACGATCGAAGAGTTGATCCGGATCGACCCGACGCAATATTTGTGGGGATATAACCGCTACAAACATCCGGCCGGTGCCGGGCTGCCGCCGGACATGGCCCACGCCACGCCGGCGGTCACCAACAACGAAAATCAATGAGCCGCATCTTTACCTGGCTCGGCATCGGCTTGCTGACGGTGCTGGGCAAACTCCCCTACGCTTTTGTGGCGCGCTTTGGCGAAGCACTGGGCAGCATCCTCTATCTGGTGCCGAACCCGCGCCGCGAGGTGGTGCGCGCCAACCTGCGCCTGTGCTTTCCGGATCGCTCCGACGCCGAGATCGAGGCCATGGCGCGCGAAACCTACCGCAAGGTGTTCCGCAGCTTTGCCGAAGGGGGCATCTTCTGGACCTGCGGCGAAGCCAAGATGCGCCGGCTGGTACAGATCAAGGACCACGGCAACCTGCCGGCCCTGGACGGCACGCCCCATATATTGGTGACGCTGCACCTGTCGGGCCTGGAAGCGGGTGCCATCCGCCTGACCATGCACCTGCGCGACAACGTCGGCCGCTCCGGTGCGTCGCTGTACACGGTGCAGAAGAACAGGCTGTTCGACGATTTCCTGAAGGTGGCGCGCGGCCGTTTCGGCGCCAACATGATCTCGCGCAACGACAGCGTGCGTAACATTCTGCGGGTTCTCAAGAAGGGCGAGGCGCTGCAACTGATTTCCGACATGGACTTCGGCGAGCGAGACTCGGAATTCGTGCCGTTCTTCGGCGTGCAGGCGCTGACGCTGACGTCGGTGTCGCGCCTGGCGCGGCTTGCCGGCGCCCGGGTGGTGCCGATCTACACCGAGCAGCTACCCGACTACCAGGGCTACGTGCTGCACCTGCTTCCGCCCTGGGACGACTACCCCGGAGAAAGTGTCACGGACGATACCCGGCGCATGAACGCGTTCTTCGAAGAGGCGATCCGTCCGCGCATCCCCGACTATTACTGGGTACACAAACGCTTCAAGCACCGGCCGCCCGGCGAACCGGACATCTACTGATTACAATCGGCACCATGAAACTCCAGTTCACCAAGATGCACGGCGCCGGCAACGATTTCATCGTGCTGGACGGCATCCACCAGAAGCTCGACCTGACCGACGCGCAGTGGCGCGCCCTGGCCAGCCGCCATTTCGGCATCGGCGCCGACCAGATTCTGATCGTCGAGAAATCGGCGCGCGATGACGTCGACTTCCGCTATCGCATCTTCAATGCGGACGGCGGCGAGGTGGAGCACTGCGGCAATGGCGCCCGCTGCTTCGTGCGCTTTGTCACCGACAAGGGCATGACCGACAAGCGGTCCGTGCGCGTGGAAGTCATGAACGGCGTCATCACCCTGACGCTGCAGGACGACGGCCAGGTCACGGTGGACATGGGCGCCCCCGAGTTGACGCCGGCCCGCGTGCCCTTCGTCGCCTACGGCCTGCCCACGCGCACCGAAGGCGACGACACGCTGTACGGCCTGGAAGTCAACGGCCGCACCGAGTGGATTTCGGCCGTATCGATGGGCAACCCGCACGCGGTGCAGGTGGTGGACGATGTCGAGCAGTTTCCGGTGCTGCAGGACGGCCCCGTGATCGAGCATCACAAGTCGTTCCCGAACCGCGTCAACGCCGGCTTCATGGCCATCGTCGATCGCCACACGATCAACCTGCGCGTCTTCGAGCGTGGCGCGGGCGAAACCCTGGCCTGCGGCACGGGCGCCTGCGCCGCCGTGGTGGCCGGCATTCGCCGTGGCCTGCTCGACTCGCCGGTCACGGTGCATACGCATGGCGGCGACCTCAGCATTGCCTGGCAGGGCGTGGGCCAGCCCGTGCAGATGACCGGACCGGCCACGACCGTGTTCGAAGGGTCTATTGACCTGGCGGCGCTCCCTGCCTGACCATTGGGGCTCGCCCCCGCACCGGGCGGGGGCCGTGTGGAACGCGGGACGACATCGGTCCTGCCACCGGAGAGCCCATGAGCCTGGACGATTTCGGTATCACCTCGGGCAAGCAGTTCAAGCTTGCCAATTTCGACGCCGGCAGCAAGCCGCTGTCCACGGGCAACAAGGCGTCCGACACCGCCCATCTTGCCGAGCTGAGTGGGCAACTGGACGCCGTCCAGGACATTTTCTACGCCGAGCACAAGCACAAGCTGCTGATCGTGCTGCAGGGCATGGACACCAGCGGCAAGGACGGCACCGTCCGATCGGTGTTCCGGAGCTTCGATCCGCTGGGCGTGCGCGTGGCCAGCTTCAAGGCGCCCACGCCCGAGGAACTGGCGCGCGACTACCTGTGGCGCGTACATGCCCAGGTGCCGCGCAAGGGCGAAATCGTGATCTTCAACCGCAGCCACTACGAAGACGTGTTGATCACGCGCGTGCACGGCTGGATCGACGACGCCGAATGCAAACGGCGCTACCGGCAGATCCGCGAGTTCGAACAGATGCTGGTGGAGACGGGCACCACCATCGTCAAGTGCTTCCTGCATATATCGAAGGGTGAGCAGAAGCAGCGGCTCGAGGAACGGATCGCCGATCCGCAGAAGCACTGGAAGTTCGACATGCAGGATCTGGCCGAACGCAAGTTCTGGAGGGAATACCAGCAGGCCTACGAAGACGCCATCGCGGCCACGGCCGCGCCCCATGCACCCTGGTACATCGTGCCGGCCGACTCGAAGAGCCACCGCAACCTCATGGTGGCGGAGATCCTGCGGGCCACCTTCGACAAGCTGCGGCCCGACTACCCGCCTCCCAAGCCCGAACTGGCGAAGGTCGTGGTCGAGTGAGCGCGCGGGCCGGCGCAACGGCCCCTGCGCCGGCCATCCCGTCAGTCGCCGCCGTTGCCGCGATGCACGTCGTGCGTGACGAACGGACGTTCTGGGCCGGGCATGGCCAGCCAGTGCGGATGCTTGAGCGTGTCGCGGATATCGTCGAGCCCACTGGACCAGTGCTCGTGCATCGTCAAGACGCCAAACTGGTAATCCTTGGCGCTGCCTTCGAAGCTCTTGTCGCGATAGATCAGCTGGATCACGTTGCGGCGTGCGTCGCAGGCGTGGTCGGCGGCGCGCTTGTACCACGCGTCGTCGCGTTTCGAGGGCGGCACCAGCGCCATCAGCTCGCTCAGCATGCGGCGATAGTTCTGCTGTTCGCGCATGGCATCGGTGATGGCGCGCGTGCGGCTTGAATACTGGATGTCCTTCTGGCGCTCGGCCACATCCAGCAGATTGTGCGGCAGCTTGCCGCGCGCGCTCCACAGGTCCACCTGGAAGATCAGCGCGTCGCGCCGCGGCTGGGCCGTCAACACTTCCTGCAGCGGAGTGTTCGACACCAGCCCGCCATCCCAGTAGTACTCGCCGTCGATCTCGATGGCCGGAAAGCCGGGCGGCAGCGCGCCCGATGCCATGAAATGCTCGGCGCGCAGCGTCATGCGGGTGTTGTCGAAGTACGCGAAGTTGCCGGTGCGCACGTTGACCGCCCCCACCGACACGCGCATTTCCTTCGGCCTGTTGATCCGGTCGAAGTCGACAAACCGCTCCAGCGTGGCCTTGAGCGGTGCAGTGTCGTAATAGCTGGCGCTGCCCGGATCGTCGAAGCGCGACCAAAGGTCGGCGATGTTGCGCGGCGAGAAAAACCCACGCTGGCCTTCCAGCAGCGCGCGCGTGGCGTTGATGCCGTCGAACCAGATGCGCATGGGCTCCGGCCACATCGGCGCGGCCTCGGTCAGCAGGTCCAGCGGCAGGCCGGGCAGCCACGGCTGGGCGCAGATGTACTCCCAGAACGCCCGAAGTTGCGCGACCCGCGTTTCGGGCGGATTGCCGGCGATGACCGCCGCGTTCAGCGCGCCGATCGAGATCCCGGCGACCCAGTTCGGATGGATGCCGCCTTCGGCGAGCCCCTGGTAGACGCCCGCCTGGTAGGAACCGAGCGCCCCGCCCCCCTGCAGCACCAGCGCGCGGATCGCGTAGGCTTCATGAGCCGGTCCCTCGTGCGGCGGCGCGTCAGGCGCGCAATGTTCGGGCGGCAGCGCCTTGCGGCGGCTTGCAGGCCGTTTGGCCTTGGACGGTGTGGCGGCGTCGGCCGCCGAGTCCTGGGGCGGCGCCCCCTGTTCGCCAATCTCGCGCTGGATCGCTTCCTGGTTCTGCCGCCGCTTTTCCGCCACGCCCCTGCTCCCCTGAAAATGAAAACGGCCCCAGGCGGGGCCGTGTGCAACACAACTGTCAGACGCCGTACTTCTGACGATAGGCAGCAACCGCGTCGCGAGAGTTCCCCAGCGCCGGGTCCTGCGAGGCATCCAGATACGCCAGCAGGTCCTTCAGCGACGCGATGGCGATCACCGGCACACCGTATTCGCGCTGCACGTCCTGCGCGGCCGAATGGGTGCCGATGTTGTCGGCGGTGCCGCTTTTTTCCATGCGGTCCAGCGCGATCAGCACGGCGGCCGGCTCGGCGCCGGCGGCGCGGATCATCTGCATCGACTCGCGCACCGAGGTACCGGCCGAGATCACGTCATCGACGATCACCACCTTGCCCTGCAGCTTGGCGCCCACCAGCGTGCCGCCTTCGCCATGGTCCTTGGCTTCCTTGCGGTTGTACGCAAACCCGACATCGCGGCCCATTCCGGCCAGCGCGACGGCCGTGGCCGACGCCAGCGTGATGCCCTTGTAGGCCGGCCCGAACAGCACGTCGAACTGCAGTCCCGAGTTGATGAGGGTCTTCGCGTAGAATTGCGCCACCTGGCCCAGCATCGCACCCTGGTTGAACAGGCCTGCGTTGAAGAAATACGGCGACTTGCGGCCAGCCTTGGTCACGAACTCGCCAAAAGACAGCACGCCTGCATCCAATGCAAAGCGGATAAAGGTCTGGCTCAGGTCGGCCGGCGTCGTCTGCTGCGTCATCTTTTCTCTCTGAATTCAAAATTTCCCGAGATGTTACGGATTATCAGCGCCAACCTCAACGGCATCCGTTCGGCCCACAAGAAGGGCTTCTTCGAGTGGATGGGCAAGCAGAACGCCGACATGGTCTGCGTACAGGAACTCAAGGCGCAGCAAGCCGACATGACCGAGGCGTTTCTGGCGCCACATGGCTATCACGGCTTTTTCCACTACGCCGAAAAGAAGGGCTACAGCGGTGTCGGCCTGTACACCCGCCACCAGCCCGAACGCGTGGTCACCGGGTTCGGCTGCGCCGAATTCGACGCCGAGGGACGCTACGTCGAAGTGCAGTATCCGCACCTTGCCGTCATTTCGGTCTATGTGCCGTCCGGATCGAGCGGCGAAGAGCGCCAGGCGGCCAAGTTCCGATTCATGGAAGCGTTCCTGCCCCACCTGCTGCAACTTAAGGCGAGTGGACGCGAAGTCGTACTGTGCGGTGACGTCAACATCGCCCACAAGGAAATCGACATCAAGAACTGGAAGGGCAACCTCAAGAACTCCGGTTTCCTGCCCGAGGAGCGCGCGTGGATCGGCGCGCTGTTCGACACCCACGGCTACGTCGACGTGTTCCGCCAGCTCGACCCGCGCCCGGAGCAGTACACCTGGTGGAGCAATCGCGGGCAGGCCTACGCCAAGAACGTCGGGTGGCGCATCGATTACCACCTGACCACCGCGAGGATCGCCGCCACGGCCAAGGCCTGCGCCATCTACAAGGACGAGAAGTTCAGCGACCACGCCCCGCTGTCCATCGATTACGACTTTCCGTTGTGATGAGGCTCCCGGCGCAAGGCCGGGGCGGCTGACGGCTTCAAGTCGCCCTGAACGGTCAATTTCACGTAAAGGGCTCCCATAGGGTGTGCGTGGGGGATACACATCCTGCCAGACGCGGTGGTCCCGATACGTCGTCATGCTCTTGTAGAAGTCGTCATGCGCCGTCGATTTTTTTGCCTGCGAAATCAACCTGGTTGGTTATTTTTCACCAGCCCGGAACGCTGCCCCGCCAACACGCCTCTTTTGGCGTAAACCCTGCGTCCGGCAGCCAATCTCGCTACAATGCAGGTTCTCCGCCCCCAAGGACAGGAGACTCTTCGCATTTTTCATAGTGAGTCCGCCATGGTTTTCAAAGTGTTCGTCGATGGTCAGGAAGGCACCACCGGTCTCCGGCTGCTTGACTATCTCTCGGGTCGCTCCGATGTGGAGCTGTTGCGCATTGCCGATGACAAGCGCAAGGACCCGCAGGAGCGAGCACGCTTCCTGAATGCCTCGGACGTCTCTTTCCTGTGCCTGCCCGATGTGGCCTCGCGCGAAGCCGTGTCGCTGGTCACGAATCCGAACACGTGCGTGATCGACGCCAGCACGGCGTTCCGCACCGCCGACAGCTGGGCCTATGGCCTGCCCGAACTGACCCGCGGCCAGCGCGAGAAGATTCGCGCCAGCAACCGCATCGCCGTGCCGGGCTGCCACGCCAGCGCCTTTGTGCTGGCCGTGCGTCCGCTGGTGGAAGCGGGCCTGATGCCGGCCGATTACCCGATCTCGGCGTTCTCGCTGACCGGCTACAGCGGCGGCGGCAAGTCGATGATTGCCGAATTCGAAGCCGGCGGTAACCCGAAGCTGAACAGCCCGCGCCCGTACGCGCTGGGCCTGGCGCACAAGCACCTGCCGGAAATGCGCGTGCAGGCCGGCCTGGCCCAGGCGCCAATCTTCAACCCGATCGTCGGCAACTTCCTGAAGGGTCTGTCGGTGACGGTGCCGGTGTATCCGTCGCTGCTGCGCGGGCAGGCCGATGCCGAAGCCATCCTCGACATCTACCGCAAGCACTACGAGGGCGAGCAGTTCGTCCGCGTGCATCCGTACAACAGCGACGACAACCTGGACCATGGTTTCTTCGACGTCCAGGCCAGCAACGACACCAACCGTGTGGACCTGTTCGTGTTCGGTAACGAAGAGCGCCTGAACCTCGTAGCCCGCCTGGACAACCTGGGCAAGGGTGCGGCCGGCGCAGCGGTGCAGTGCATGAACGTGCGCATCGGCGCGGACGAAGCCACCGGCCTTAAGGCTTGACGGCCTGAACGCGCATCGGTCGCCACTCGGCGCCAAGGGTGCGCGGGCGCGTGACGCACAAAAAAACCGGCTCCATGAGCCGGTTTTTTCATGGGGTGCCTGGCTAGCGGCAGGCTGGATCAGCCGCCCACCTTGACCAGCGTGGCCTTGAGCGCGACGCCGATATAGGCCGCGCCCTTGGCGCACACATACGTCTTGTCGCTCGACGTTTCGTCGTCCTTCCAGTTGCTGCGGATCTCCATCAAGGCGTTGTTGCCCGTGCTGCTGGCCCGCTGCTGCAATTCCTGCAGCGCCTCCACGAACACGGTCTGGCACAGCTCGGCATCGGTCGGCGCGGGCGTGTCCTGCACCCGGCTCACAGGCCGGCGGACGCGCTTTACCGTCTTGAACAACACCGGATTCTGTGCGCCGTCGAGCCTGTTGAAGCCCCACGACATCTGGATGCCCGGGTCGATCCGGGTAGCCGCCGCGGGCGACTTCAATGCGGCATCGATCGGCATGTTCATGAGCTGGTCGGCCGCGCTGGCGGCGCCCGACGCCAGTAAAGCGGTCGCGACCAGGGCACTGCGCAATGTCTTGTTCATGGGCCTCTCCCTTGTTGAGTCGATCCTCGGCATCTGCGGCGCCACGCGCCTCGAACGCCACCCGGATGATGCTACCCGATCCGCCGTTGCACGAATCAGATTGACGTGTTTACTTTTTTAGTGGCCGCCGCTGGTCCTCGTCGCCAGCGTCCACCGGCGCGCCGGCCAGGCCGGCCATGTTGGCCTGATGGGGCGCCAGCTTGTCCATCGGCATGTTCATGGTCCGGGCATAGATCGGCAGCACCTCTTTCATGTGCGCCTCCAGCACTGCAATGCGGCTGCGGCCCGAGGGATGGGTCGACGAGAATTCGTCGCCCGCCTGCAGGAACTTGCCCATCTTCTGCCACAGCGTGATGGCAGCGCGCGGGTCGTAGCCCGCGCGGGCGGCGATATCCATGCCGATGAGGTCCGCCTCGGTCTCTTCCAGCCGCGAGAACCGCAGCGACAACATCTTGGCGTTCGAGCCGATGTCCATGTTGCCGAGGTTGCCGAAGCCGGTCAGCTGCGACACCACGTTGGCCCCCAGATTCGAGATTTCAGCCTGCGCGGCGCGCTGGCGCGCGTGTTCTTCCAGCGCATGGGCGATCTCGTGGCCCATCACCACGGCCACTTCGTCGTCGGTCAGCTTCAGTTCGTCGAGCAGCCCGGTATAGACGGCCATCTTGCCGCCGGGCATGCAGAAGGCGTTGATCTGTTTGGCGCGAATGACGTTGATTTCCCACGGCCAGCGACCGGCGCGCGGATTCCAGAGCACGGTCTGCGGCAGCAGCCGGATGCCGATCTCGCGCAGGCGCTGCACCTGCGGATCGGCGTCGTCCAGCAGCGTATGTTTGGCGATGGCTTCCTGCCTGACCTGTTCGTATTCGCGGGCGGCCTGCTGGTCGATGACCTCCATCGGCACGATCTCGCGCACCTTCGAGTAGCGCCGCTCCACGCGCACGCCGTCATCGGGGGCCGCCACCAGGGCCACGTCCTGGGCCAGCACGGGCAGCGCCAGTGCAAGCGCCGCTGCGGCCAGGGCGACGCGCAGGCAGGACTGACGCATGGTCTCGGGCATGATGGAATTCACGGCGGGGCTCGATGCGAAATAAGTCGTGGCGGGTTCGGGGGCAGCGCGAACGGGTGATGCAATAATACACGCCAGCCCTGGCGCCACCCCATCATGAATTTCCAGACCTATCTCGACATCTTCCGCAACCGCCGCATCGGCGCCATGCTGACGCTCGGTTTTGCCTCCGGCCTGCCGCTGGCACTGACTTCCGGCACGCTGCAGGCCTGGATGACCGTGGAAGGGCTCGACATCAAGACGATCGGCTTCTTCTCGCTGGTGGGCCAGGCCTATATCTTCAAGTTCCTGTGGGCCCCGCTGATGGACCGCTACACACCGCCGATGCTGGGGCGGCGGCGCGGCTGGCTGCTGGTGACCCAGCTGGCGCTGGTGGGCAGCATCGCGGCGATGGCCTTCTGCCCGCCGCACCAGGCCCTGTGGGCGCTGGCGGCACTGGCCACGCTGGTGGCCTTCCTGTCCGCGTCGCAGGACATCGTGTTCGATGCCTACAGTACCGACGTGCTGCGCCCCGCCGAACGCGGGGCCGGCGCGGCGGTCAAGGTGCTGGGCTACCGGCTGGCCATGCTGGTGTCGGGTGGTCTGGCGCTCTACCTCGCCGACCGCGTGCTGGGCTGGTCGAACATGTACCTGCTGATGGCCGCGCTGATGAGTGTGGGCCTGCTCACGCTGATGTGGGCGCCCGAACCGGACACCCCGGCGCGCGCCCCCAGATCGCTGGAAGAGGCGGTACTCGGCCCGCTGCGCGACTTCTTCGGCCGCCAGGGCGCCTGGTGGCTGCTGCTGCTGATCGTGCTGTACAAGCTCGGCGATGCCTTCGCGGGCAGCCTGTCGACCACCTTCCTGATCCGCGGCCTGGGCTTCGACCCCGGCGAGGTCGGCATCGTCAACAAGACGCTGGGGCTGGCGGCCACGATCATCGGCGCGCTGTTTGGCGGATCGCTGATGGTGCGGCTGGGGCTGTATCGGTCGCTGATGCTGTTCGGCGTGCTGCAGGGGGTGTCGAACCTGGGCTACTGGGTCCTGTCGGTGACGCCGCCGCACCTGTGGACCATGGCCGCCACCATCGCCGTCGAGAACGTCTGCGGCGGCATGGGCACCGCGGCCTTCGTGGCCCTGCTGATGACGCTGTGCAACCGCTCGTTCTCGGCCACGCAGTACGCGCTGCTGTCGGCGCTGGCGTCGATCGGCCGCGTCTACGTGGGCCCGACCTCGGGCTACATGGTCGAGGCGTGGGGCTGGGCGCCGTTCTACCTGGGCACCGTCATCGCGGCCGTGCCCGGCGTGGCGCTGCTCTGGGCCATGCGCCACACTGTCCACCGCTACGAAGCGCAGGCGCGCGAGCCGGCAGAGACAGCGGCGGCCCGGCCGGCGTAGGGCGGGCGCAACGCCGGTTCGGCCCAGGGAGCAGGCGGGCAGATCCCGGCCTTATTCCTTGTAATAAACGATCTGGTGCGAGGTGGCGAGCAACGCGCCATCAGGGCTCCACATTTCCGCCGTCTGGTCGAAGAAGCCCTGCCGGAACACGCGCGCCCGGGCGCTGCCCAGCACGTGGCGGTCGCCCAGCGCGGCCAGCGTGGCCGCGTCGGCGTGGAAATACGTGGTCAGCGATACCGTGCCGGCCGGCACGAAGCCCGCGCGCTTGAGGAAGATGCGCGGGTAGAACGCGTCGCACCAGGCCGCCATGGAAGCATAGTCGGGCGTGCGCGCCGGTTCGTCGCGGATCCAGAACTGCGTCAGGCTGTCCGGATTCTCCGTGCCGGGCTGGGCCGTGGGCTTGGCGCCCCGCACCGCGCGCATGTCATAGCTGTTGATCCATTTCACCGGCGCGAAGCCACCCATTTTCGGCAGCGTCTGGGCGGCGGGCACGTCGGGCATCGTTGCTTCGCCACAGTTCCATGTTTCGCGACGCACCGCGAACACGGCGCTGCCGGTGGTGGTGACTTCGCCGTTCTGCAGCACCTCCAGATGCCAGTGCTGGGTCGACCGATTGGTGCGCGACGGCCGCGCGACGATCTCGAACGCGCCTTCCGCAATCGGGCCGGCAAAGTTGACCGTCAGCGCGCTGGGATCGCCAAGCCGCTCGGGATGGATCAGCGCCGCCTGCAGCATGGCGGCCGCCGTGGCGCCGCCAAACGGCCCGATCATGTTCCAGTAGGCCTGGCTGGTGTGTCCCCGAAAGCGGTGTTCGCCGGCCGGTTCCAGTTGCAGGGCGTGATCGAGCGGATGCAGGGGCGCTTGCGTCATGGCAGGGATGCAGGAAAAAGTACGGTCGTTCGGTAACGTCGTACGGTATGCCCGCCGGAGGCTTGCGTCAAGCTAGGGACGCTTCGATTCCGCCCTGCAGCGCGCTGGGGCGGAATCGCGCACACCCATGTCAGATGGCCGCCACCCGGTACACCGCCAGGCTGCCGCGCCAGTTGACGCCCCAGTTCACGGTCACGCCTTCGTGCATCACCACGCGGTCCAGCACGCGCAGGCCCACCTTGGGCGCCAGTTCCTCGAAATCGCGGATCGTCAGTACGCGCACGTTCGGGGTGTTGTACCACTGGTACGGCAGGGCCTCGGACACCGGCATGCGGCCCTGGAACACCGAAAGCCGGTGCGGCCAGTAGCCGAAGTTCGGGAACGAGACGATGCACTCGCGGCCCACCCGCAGCGTGTCGCGCAGCACCTGCGCCGTGTTGTGGATGGTCTGCAGCGTCTGCGACAGGATCACCGTGTCGAAGCTCTGGTCCTCGAACAGCGCCAGGCCGCCCTCCAGGTTCTGCTGGATCACGTTGACACCCTTCTGGGCGCAGGCCAGCACCTCTTCGTCACGGATCTCGATGCCGTAGGCCTTCACGTCCAGCTCGTCCTGCAGCACGCGCAGCAGGCTGCCATCGCCGCAGCCGGCGTCGAGCACGGTGGAGTTCGGCTCCACCCAGCGGGCAATCGCGCGGAAGTCGGGACGCAGCGCAAGGATATTGGGATTGGCGGCGTTCATGCACCGATCTCCTCGGCAATGCGTTCATAGTAGGCGCGCATCAGGTTGTGATAGCGCGGGTCTTCCAGCAGGAAGGCGTCGTGGCCATGCGGCGCGTCGATCTCGGCGTACGACACCTGCCGCTTGTTGTCGAGCAGCGCCTTGACGATCTCGCGGCTGCGGTTTGGCGCGAAGCGCCAGTCGGTGCTGAAGCTGACCACCAGGAACTTGGAATGCGTCTGGGCCATCGTCTTCGTGAGGTCGCCCTGGAAGGCCAGCGCCGGGTCGAAATAGTCCAGCGCGCGCGTGATCAGCAGGTAGGTATTCGCGTCGAAATACTCGGCGAACTTGTCGCCCTGGTAGCGCAGGTAGCTTTCCACCTGGAACTCGACGTCGAACGAGAACTGGATGTCCTCGGCCTTCAGTGTCCGGCCGAATTTCTCGGCCATGTCCTCGTCGGACAGGTACGTGATATGGCCGATCATGCGCGCCACGCGCAGCCCGCGCTTGGGCTTCACGTTGTGCGCGTAGTAGTTGCCGCCGTGGAAATCGGGGTCGGACAGGATGGCGCTGCGCGCCACCTCGTTGAACGCGATGTTCTGCGCCGACAGCTTCGGCGTGGACGCCACCACGATGCAGTGGCGCAGGCGGTCCGGGTACATCAGGCTCCAGGCCAGCGCCTGCATGCCGCCCAGGCTGCCGCCCATCACCGCCGCGAACTGCTCGATGCCGAAGTGGTCGGCCACGCGCGCCTGCGCGTTGACCCAGTCCTCGACGGTCACCACCGGGAACAGCGCGCCGTAGGGCTGGCCGGTGGCCGGGTTGGCGCTCATCGGCCCCGTCGAGCCGAAGCACGACCCAAGGTTGTTCACGCCGATGACGAAGAAGCGGTTGGTATCGAGCGGCTTGCCGGGGCCGACCATGTTGTCCCACCAGCCGATATCGCGCGGGTTGTCGGCGGCGATGCCGGCCACGTGGTGCGAGGCGTTCAGGGCATGGCACACCAGCACGGCATTGCTGCGCGAGTCGTTGAGCGTGCCGTAGGTTTCGACCATCAGGTCATAGCCGGCGATCTGGCTGCCATTGCGCAGCTTCAGCGGTTCGGCGAAATGCAGGCGCTGTGGCGTGACGACGCCGACGGAATCGGTCGGCACATCGAGCACGCCAGCGGGTGGAGCGACATCGGTCATGGAGCAGGCCCGCGTCAAGTCAGCAGGCGAAAAAAAACCCGACCGGCCAATGCGTAGGTTTCGCAGCCAAGTCGGGCTTTTCGCGGGATTCCGCGTGTCGGCGCTGGAGCGTGGATGATCCATCCGCGAGGCACCGACCCAACCTCTTTAGCCGCATTTATATTGGCAACCGGAGCGTTTTCCCCGGGTGCCGCGCGCCCGCAAGCCAGTCATCAAATCGGCGCGACCCGCACATTATAGTGCAAAGCGCCGGCCGCACGCATGACCGCTTGCCGGCGCGGGGCATTTACCCCAGCAGCACGCGCAGTTGCGCGTCGATGTTGTCGCTCGGCAGCTTGCGGAACCCGCTGCGGGCGTAGCGGTGCCAGTGGCCCTGCACCGTGGCGGTAATCAGCGCCACGCGTCCCGGAATATCGGCATCGGCCGGAAACGCGGCCTGCGTGACAGCCACCTTCAGGCACTGGCGCAGCGATGCCTCGATGCGGTCCACCATCTGGTTCATGCGCTCCTGCAGGCGCTCGTGCTCGCCCACGAGGGCCTCGCCGGTCAGCACGCGCGTCATGCCCGGGTTCTTTTCGGCAAACGTCAGCAGCATGCGCACGATGGCCTGCACCTGGCGCAGCCCGTGTTCCTCCTGCGTGGTGATCTGGTTGATCAGGCCGAACACCGTCTGCTCGATAAAGCCGATCAGGCCTTCGAACATCTGCGCCTTGCTGGCGAAATGGCGATACAGGGCCGCCTCCGACACCGACAGCCTGGCGGCCAGCGCGGCCGTGGTGATCTTTTCCCCGCGCGGGTGTTCGAGCATGCCGGCCAGCGTCTGCAGGATCTGGATGCGGCGTTCGCCCGGGCGCGGGCGCTTGCGCGCCGGGGTCTCCGGCTCGATGGCCGAGGGGGCAACTGGCATGAGAGCCTCTGCCTCGCGAGCGATGGTTTGCGTCATGACCCGATTCTCCGCTTTTGTCGTAGGAGTTGATGCATCAATTGTACTTTTATGTCCACATATCCCGGGCGATTCACCACGCGGGCACGCATTCTGGGGGCGTGATCGGGCTGCATCTGTGGCGCCGTTGCCGCAGTCTGGGAACCTGACCCGCCGTCCAGGCCGCCCGACGGGTCCTGGGTCTCGGCCGCGACCAGCGTCACCGAACGCTCCTGGGCCGTGTGGCCCACATGCTGGCGATCCTCGGCCGACAGCATCGACCGCGTGGCGGCATCGCGCGCGGCGCCAGCCTGGGCCGGCACCACATGCGGCCGCGACGGCGCCAGCGTGCGCAGGAAACCGGTGACCCAGGCCGTGCGGATGCCCATGGCCGCATAGTGCTTCAGGTGCGACACGGTGTCCTCCACCAGCACCACGCGGTGCGGCGCCACGCCAATCTGCGTCAGCAGCCGGCGCAGCATGCGCCGGTCGGGCTTGGGCCGCAGATGACCATGCACCCACATGTCCTCGATCGCCACCACGCGCTCGAAGCAGCGGTCGATCCCGGCCATCGCCATCACCGCCATCGCGTAGTCGCGCGGCGCGTTGGTCACGAGGACCTTGCGGCCCGGCAACCGGCGCAGCGCGGCCACCAGCCCGCGCCGCACGCGCACCATGTCCGCCAGTTCGGGGAAGTCGTGCGCGGCACGCAGGAAATCCGCGGGGTCCACCTGGTGATGGCGGATCATGCCCAGCAGGGTGGCGCCGTAACGCTGCCAGTAGTCCACGCGCACGCGGCTGGCCGTGGCCTCGTCGCTGCCCAGAACCCGTGCCACGTACGCGGTCATCAGCCGGTTGATGGCGGGGAAGATCGCGTGCGAGGCATCGTGCAGCGTGTTGTCGAGATCGAACAGCCACACCGTATCGCCGGAGGCATTCCCCACCGCGTCGCGCAGCAGATGCCGGCGCGGACGGTGGACGGAAGCCTGTCCGGACGAAAGACGACGTGCGCGATCCCTGCCGCGACGCTGGGTGGGCTGACGGATAAACACGCCTGGATTGTGAACCTGAATGGAGAGGAAGACCGGGAACCCGCGCCAGGCAGGCTCCCTGACGGACGCGCTCAGTGCGAGCGGATCATCGTGCCGAAGGCCTGTTCGGTCAGGATTTCCAGCAGCAGCGAATGTTCGATGCGGCCGTCGATGATGTGGACCGAATGCACGCCGCTCTTGGCGGCGTCCAGCGCCGACGAGATCTTCGGCAGCATGCCGCCGGAAATCGTGCCGTCGGCGAACAGTTCCTCGATCTCGCGCGCCGACAGGTCGGTCAGCAGGTTGCCCTTCTTGTCCATCACGCCCGGGATGTTGGTCATCATGACCAGCTTCTCGGCCTTCAGGATCTCGGCCATCTTGCCGGCCACGACGTCGGCGTTGATGTTGTACGCCTGGCCGTCATCGGAAAAGCCGATCGGCGAGATTACCGGGATGAACGCGTCATCCTGCAGCGCCTTGACCACGGCCGGGTTGATCGCCTCGATATCGCCCACGTAGCCGATATCGATGAAGGTACCCGGGTTCTCGCGGTCGGGCATCTGCAGGCGCTTGGCGCGGATCAGGCCGCCGTCCTTGCCGGTCAGGCCCACGGCCTGGCCACCGTACTGGTTGATCAGCATGACGATGTCCTGCTGGACTTCGCCGCCGAGCACCCATTCCACCACTTCCATGGTTTCCTCGTCGGTGACGCGCATGCCCTGGATGAACGTGCCGACCTTGCCTACCTTCTTGAGCGCCTCGTCGATCTGCGGGCCGCCGCCGTGGACCACCACCGGGTTCATGCCCACGAGCTTCAGCAGAATCACGTCGCGCGCAAAGCCGTGCTTGAGCTTTTCCTCGGTCATCGCGTTGCCGCCGTACTTGACCACAATGGTCTTGCCGTGGAACTTGCGGATGTAGGGGAGCGCCTCGGCAAGGATTTCAGCCTTGAGAGACGGGGCGATGGCCGCTACCGACGTGGTGGCAGGCCCAGGATTGTCAGCGTTCATGGCTTCGGACATTCCGTGTGATCTGGAGCAGGTATCATGACGAACCGTCCGCCTGACAGGGCGGTACGGGGCGAGCCGGCATTGCGGGCAGGCGCCGATTCTACAAGAAACCGGCGGCGGCATTGCAATCGCGGCAATGCAACAAGGATACACGCCATGACCGACCCCTCAACGATACAGACCGGCCGGCTGCGCCCCGTGGAGCATTGCAGCGCCTGCGGGGCCGCCTTCGTCTGCGGGTATGCGGCCGGCCTGCCGGAATGCTGGTGCGCCAGCCTGCCGCTGCTGCCGGCGCGCCAGATCGTGCCGGGCCAGCATTGCCTGTGTCCCGAGTGCCTGAAACGTCGTCAGGCTGAGACACCTCTCCATTCACAGTGAAAATTTTCGCTCCTGCGTTCGGCGAATGACAAAACGGACGCAGTCCGGTTTAACATTCGCGACATGAATAGCCTACGCGGAATCGATCTCAACCTGCTGGTGGTGCTGGAAGCACTGCTGGCCGAACGCCATATCTCGCGCGCCGCGCTGCGGCTGCAGCTGAGCCAGCCGGCCGTGAGCCATTCGCTGGCGCGGCTGCGGCAGTTGCTGGACGACCCGCTGCTGGTGCGAGGCCAGGGCGGACTGGTGTTGACGCCGCGCGCCCACGAGCTGACCGGCCCGCTGGCCGAGGCGCTGGCGCAGGTGCGCATCCTGCTGGGCCCGGGCGGCTTCCAGCCGGCCACGGCCCGGCGCACGTTCCGCCTGGCGATGTCCGACTATGGCGCCCTGGTGGTGTTGCCCCGCCTGCTGCGCGCGCTGCGCCGGGCGGCGCCCAATATCGATCTGGTCGTGACGCAGTCCAGCCGCGAAGCCATGACCGCGCAGATCGCCGACGGCGAGCTGGACGTGGCGCTGGCCGCCTTTTCGTTCGAGCCCGAGGGCGTGCGCACGGCGGTGCTGTTCGATGACGATTTCGCCTGTGCGGTGGATGCGGCCACGGTGCGCGACACCGGCCGGCTCGACCACGTGGCCTACCTGGCGCGCTCGCATGTGCTGGTGACGGCCGCCACCGAGCGCGGCGAGGCCATCGACGCCGCCGTGACGCGGCTGGGCGGCCGGCGCAAGATTGCCTGCGCGGTGCCGCACTGGAGCGTGGCGCCGGGACTGATCGTCGGCACCAACATGGTCCTGACCACGGCCCGGCGCAGCCTGGAAGCCCTGGCCGACCCGCGCCTGGCCATCTTCGAAGCGCCGTTTACGATCCCGGGCTTCAGCTACAGCATGATCTGGCCCGAAAAGGCCGAGGCCGATCCCGGCCATACCTGGCTGCGCGAACGCGTGCGCGAGGCCGCTACGTCAGCCGACGCCGACGCCGAAGCGGCCGCCATCAGCCTGCGCGGCTGACCCGGCGCCGGGCCGGGAGCCACTGGCACAAGCCGCTCAGTGCTTGTGATCCATGTGGCCGGCGTGGCCGCCCGACTGGGCCGACGCGGTCACGTCGCGCACCTCGGCCTTGACCGTCTGTTCCGTCACCTTGCCGTTCTGCTCGATCTTCAGCGTGATGGGCACCGTATCGCCGGCCTTGAGCTGCTGCTTCAGGCCCATCAGCATCACGTGATAGCCGCCCGGCTTGAGCTGCACGTCCTGCATCTTCGGCAGGTCCAGCGCCTGGATCTGGCGCATGCGCATCACGTTGTTGTCCATCTTCATTTCGTGCAACTCGGCCGTGGCCACCGGCGACGACACGCCGACCAGCTTCGCCGCGTCGTGCGCGTGCAGCGTCATGAACGCGCCGGACGCGGTCTGGGCCGGCACGGTGCCGCGCACCCAGGCGTCGCTGACGTCGACCTGCGCCATGGCGTGGGCGCTGGCCAGCAGGCCGGCCAGGCCAAGGGTGACGATGGAAGCGGCACGCGCCGCACGGACTTTGGCTTGCATGGGGAACATCTCCACGATTCGGATCGAAGGCGACAACATTGAGGGCGACCATTAGACCATGGCTGGCCGGACACCGCCCGCCGCCTTGCCGTCGCCCTGCCCGTCGCCGGATAGCCCGACAGTCTGGCAGGCCCGCCGGCCACCCAGAATGCGGCACGGTGTCGCATGACGGGCAACCCGCCGCAGCATTGCTACACTCGCGCCATGCACGCCTCGATCGACCTGCCCCCTACCCCGCTGCCGGCCATCTTCGGCATGCCGGCGCAACGCCATAGCCTGGTCAGCCTGCGCCGCCTGTGCTGGCTGCGCTGGGCCCTGCTGGCCGGCCAGGCCATGCTGCTGGTGTCGTGCGAATCGGTGGCCGGCATCATGCTGCCGTACAAGCCGCTGCTGTTCCTGTTCACGGTCCAGACTGCGTTCAACCTGTATTCGGTGGCGCGGCTGCGCTGGCACGCCACGCGCGGCTCCATGCCCGGCGATGGCGAGCTGATGGTGCAGATGATGGTGGACCTGACCGCGCTGTCGGCCATCCTTTTCTATACGGGCGGCGCCACCAACCCGTTCGTGTCGTTCTACCTGCCCGGGCTGGCCATCGCGGCGGCCATCCTGCCGTGGCGGCTGGTGGTGGTGCTGGCGGTCTATGCGCTGTCGTGCTATTCGCTGCTGCTGCTCGAATACCTGCCGTTGCACCTGCACAACCCCGACAACGCGGTGAACTATCACCTGGCCGGGATGTGGCTGAACTTCGTCGCCAGTGCCGTGATGATCGCGTTCTTCGTGGCGCGGCTGTCGAACGTGCTGCGCCAGCGCGACGCCCAGCTGAACCATGCGCGCGAACTGCTGCTGCGCGAGGCGCGCGTCGAGGCGCTCAATGACCAGGCCGCCGCCGTGGCACATGAAATCGGCACGCCGCTGGCCACGCTGGCCGTGATCGCCGGGGAACTGCGCGCCGATGCCGAGGACGCCCGGCGCGGCGCCACCACCGTGGCCGGCTACCTGTCCGATTTGCGCACGATGGAGCAGCAGCTCGAACTGTGTCGCTCGATCCTGGCGCGGCTGCGGGAAGATCACGAGACGCTGGCCCCGCAGCGCATCGACGCCTGGATCGCTTCGTTTGTGGAACGCTGGCAGTTGCGCCATCCGCAGGCCAGCCTGCAGGCCGACGTGCTGCCCGAGGCCGCGGCGCAGGCCGTGGATACGGCGCGCGTGAGCCAGATCCTGACCATCGTGCTGGACAACGCCGCGCGCAGCCAGTACGGCGAGGGCGGCGGCACCCGTCAGGCTCCGCCGCTGGCGCTGACCGTATCGGTGGACACCGACACGCTGGTCTGGCGCGTGACCGACCACGGCAGCGGCATTGCGCCGGGGCTGCGCGCGCAGCTTGGCGAAGCGCCGGTGGCCAGCAGTCACGGCGGCCAGGGCATCGGCCTGTATCTGGCGCAAAGCGCCGCCCGCCAGCTTGGGGGCGGGCTGGCATGGCGCGACAACCCCGCTGGCGGCACGGTGACAGAGCTGCGCCTGCCGCTGGCCGGCGCGGCCGCGAACCCCCTCTCCCTGCAATCCGATTTCCAACCGTAATGACCGACGCACCTGCCGACGCACTTGCCGCCGTACCTGCACCCGACGCCACGCCTTTCCTCGTGATCGATGACGACGAGGTGTTTTCCGGCACGCTGGCCCGTGCGCTCACGCGCCGCGGCTATGCCGTGCAGGTGGCGCACAACGGCGGCAGCGCGCTGGCCCTGGCCGCAAAAACGCCGTTCGCCTATGTCACGCTGGATCTGCATCTGGGGCCGCCGCCCGAGGCCAGCGGCACCGCGCCGGCCGAATCGGGGCTGCATCTGGTGGCGCCGCTGCGCCAGGCGCTGCCCGACGCACGCATCCTGGTGCTGACGGGCTACGCGAGCATCGCCACGGCCGTGGCAGCGGTCAAGCAGGGGGCCGACGAATACCTGGCCAAGCCGGCCAACGTCGATTCGATCCTGACCGCGCTGATGGCGGGCGTTTCGGAAGAGGCAGCCGAGGCCGCGCTGGAAGAACCGGTGCCGCTGTCGGTGGCCCGGCTGGAATGGGAGCACATCCAGCGGGTGCTGACAGAGCACGGCGGCAATATCTCGGCCACGGCGCGGGCGCTGAACATGCATCGACGGACGCTGCAGCGCAAGCTGGGCAAGCGGCCGGTGTCGCGCTGATTCCGGTTGACTGGCTTCCCGGCCCGAGCCCGCGGTGTTACAGGCGCAATTGCACGTAGTCCCAGCCCAGATCGTCGTCCGAGGCATCGGCCATGCGCACGGCGTCGCTGGCGTGGCGGTCGGCCAGCGTCACGAGCGCACCCGAGGCCATGGCCGTGGCGGCCACGACGGCGCGGCGCTCGGTCTGGTCCGCGGCCTTGGCCACGTTGACGGTCGGCACCGCCGCCGCATGGGCGTTGGTCATCACGCCGGGGCGGATGCAAAGGAACACGGTGGCGGCGGTAATAGCGGCCACGACGCCGGTGGTGGCCATGGCCACCCGGCGCTTGCGCACACGGTTGCGCTTGAAGAAGGTTGTACGCATGGCTGACTCCCTTTAGGTGTTTGCGCAGGATGCGGTGGCTCCCGCATCGGTCCCATCGACCAGGACGGTGACAGACAAGGTGCGCAAGGGTCGCATTTTCTTCAGGATTGGCGCCAGTGTGCTTACCAATGCTTACGACGGTTACGGGCGCGACAACGGGCGGGCCGCCTTTGAAACACCGCTGACTTGAAACGGGCGACGTGCGACCGCCCGCCGCGCTGCGGCACCACGTCGCACGTCGGCGCCCGGTGCGCAAAGTTAGACTGATGCACTTTGTCACACAGTCGGACGACTCCCGCTCCATGATCCCGCGCATCCTCGCTGCCGCCCTGCCCACCGCCCTGTCCGTTGCCCTGCTGGCCGCCGCGCCGCTGGCCTCTGCCCATATCGTCTTCGAACAGAAGCAGGCGCCCGCCGGCAGCTACTTCAAGGGCGTGCTGATGGTGGGCCATGGTTGCAATGGCAGCGCCACGAAGTCGGTCACGGTGACCATCCCCGAGGGCGTGCAGGGCGCGCATCCGCAGCCGAAGCCGGGCTGGCAGCTCGACGTCCAGCGCGCGAAGCTGGCCAAGCCCTATACCTCGCATGGCAAGACGGTCGAGGACGATGTGCGCACGATCCGCTGGTATGGCAACACGCTGGCCGACCAGCATTTCGACGAATTCCGCCTGCTGATGAAGCTGCCCGAGCAAGGCGGCAAGCTGTACTTCCCGGTGGTGCAGGAGTGCGAGAACGGCAAGTCGGAATGGACGCAGGTTCCGGTCGAAGGCCAGAACCCGCGCGAACTGAAGTCGCCCGCGCCGGCGCTGGAAGTGATCCCGGTGGATGCCCATGCCGGGCACGCCGGCCATGCGCACTGACCGGGGCAACCTGCCCCGCGCAGGCAAAAAAATAGCCGGACGGCTGTCCGGCTATCTTGATGGCGGAAGCGCCGCGCGTTACAGCACGTAGCGCGACAGGTCCTCGTTGCCCGCCAGGTCGCCCAGGCGTTCATCCACGTACGCGGCGTCGATCGTCACGGTGTTGCCCGACGACTTCGTGGCGTGGAACGACAGGTCTTCGAGCAGGCGCTCCATCACCGTGTACAGCCGGCGCGCGCCGATATTCTCGACCTTCTCGTTGACCGAGAACGCGATCTCGGCCAGGCGGCGGATGCCGTCCGGCGCGAACTGCAGGTCGACCTCTTCGGTCTTCAGCAGCGCCTGGTACTGCTTGGTCAGGCTGGCGTCGGTCTGCGTCAGGATGGCCTCGAAGTCCTGCACCGACAGCGATTCCAGTTCCACGCGGATCGGGAAGCGGCCCTGCAGTTCGGGGATCAGGTCGCTCGGCTTGGACAGGTGGAACGCGCCCGACGCGATGAACAGGATGTGGTCGGTCTTGACCATCCCGTACTTCGTGTTGACGGTGGTGCCTTCCACCAGCGGCAGCAGGTCGCGCTGCACGCCCTGGCGCGACACCTCGCCCCCGCCCACGTCGCTGCGGCTGGCGATCTTGTCGATCTCGTCCAGGAACACGATACCGTTCTGCTCCACATTGGCGATGGCCTTGTGCTTGAGCTCTTCCTCGTTCAGCAGCTTGGCGGCCTCTTCGTCGATCAGCAGCCTGAACGCTTCCTTGACCTTCATCTTGCGGCGCGCCTTCTTGCCCTGGCCCAGGCCGGCGAACATCGTGCGGATCTGCTCGGTCATGTCTTCCATGCCCGGGGGGCCCATGATGTCCATGCTTGGCATGCCGGCGGCCACTTCAAGCTCGATGTCCTTGTCATCGAGTTCGCCCTGGCGCAGCTTCTTGCGGAACACCTGGCGCGTGTTCGAGTCCTTGTCTTCCTGCTGCTGGAAGCCGATGTCGCGCGGCGGCGGCAGCAGCACGTCCAGCAGGCGGTCCTCGGCGGCGTCCTCGGCCTTGGTGCGCACCTTCTTCATTTCGGACTCGCGCGTCTGCTTGACGGCCATCTCGGCCAGGTCGCGCACGATCGTGTCGACGTCGCGGCCCACATAGCCCACCTCGGTGAACTTGGTGGCTTCGATCTTGATGAACGGCGCATCGGCCAGCTTGGCCAGGCGGCGCGCGATCTCGGTCTTGCCCACGCCCGTGGGTCCGATCATCAGGATGTTCTTGGGCGTGATTTCCTGGCGCAGCGGCTCGTCCACCTGCTGGCGCCGCCAGCGGTTGCGCAGCGCCACGGCCACGGCCTTCTTGGCCTTGTTCTGGCCGATGATGTGCTTGTCGAGTTCGGAAACGATTTCCGACGGTGTCATGGTTTGCGACATGGGAATCCGTTGGGGCGCGTCAGTCGATGGTCTCGATGACGAAGTTGGTGTTCGTATAGATGCAGAGTTCGCCGGCGATGGTCAGGGCCTTCTCGACCACGTCCTTCGGCGACAGCTCGGTGTTCTCGACCAGCGCCTTGGCTGCCGATTGCGCGTACGCGCCGCCCGAGCCGATGGCCGCGATGCCGCCTTCGGGGTCGAGCACGTCGCCGTTGCCGGTGATGACCAGCGTGGTGTCGCGGTCCGCCGTGATCAGCATGGCTTCCAGGCGGCGCAGCGCGCGGTCCGAACGCCAGTCCTTGGCCAGGTCCACCGCCGCGCGGGTCAGGTTGCCCTGGTATTTCTCCAGCTTCGCCTCGAAGCGGTCGAGCAGCGAAAAGGCGTCGGCCGTGCTGCCGGCAAACCCGACCAGCACCTTGCCGTTATAAATGCGCCGGACCTTGCGGGCCGTCCCCTTCATCACGATATTTCCGAGCGTGACCTGCCCGTCACCGCCCAGTGCGACCTGATTGCCGCGGCGGACGCTGACGATGGTGGTGCCGTGATACTGTTCCATGGTGCCTTTGCGTGAGAGGTGTTCAGCGGCGTAGGTGGCGCCACATGACCGGCTTTCAAGAGGCGGCTATGCCGGCGACGATCTTCCAATATAGGAAATCGCCGATTCGGGCGTCGGGTCGGACCCGACCGGCCCCGGCTGCACATCGCCCCCGGCAGGTACGCCGCAAATAGAAAAAGGCCACGCAGCGCGTGGCCTTTTCGGCACCGGAGAGCCCCCCGGGGGGCAATCGGCGGTCGGACGGCGAGTTAGTCCGGTAGTTAGTCCGCGAGTTAGTCCGCGTATACGCCAGCCTTCTTGATCACCGGCGTCCACTTGTTGATTTCCGACGTCAGGAACGTGCGCAGCGAATCCGGCGTGGCGCGCTGGGCCGGTACGGCTTCGGCCCCCAGTTCCGCCATCTTGGCGCGGAAGGTCGGGTCTTGCACCGACTTCTGCAGCGCGGCCGACAGCTTGTCGATGATCGGCTTCGGCGTGCCCTTCGGCGCGTACATGGCGTGCCAGATCTTCACTTCCACGCCCGGCATGCCCTGTTCGGCGGCGGTCGGGATGTCCTTGAACGCTTCCACGCGGCGCGACTGCATCGCAGCGTACGGCTTCAGCGCGCCCGCCTTCAGCTGGCCGGCGATATTGGTGGTCTGGTCGCACATCAGGTTGACCTGCCCGCCGAGAATATCGGTCAGCGCCGGGGCGGTACCCTTGTACGGCACGGTGGTCAGCTCGGTCTGGAGCGCGCTCTGGAACAGCAGGCCGCACAGGTGCGAGGCCGAGCCGATGCCGGCGTTGGCCAGCGACAGCTTGCTGGCGTTGGCCTTGATGTACGGCACCAGGTCCTTGAACGTGGCGGGCGGCAGTTGCTTGTTACCCACCATCACCATCGGCACGTCGGCCACTTCGCCGACCATCTCGAAATCCTTCAGCGGATCGAAGCCCAGGTTGCGGTACAGCGCCGGCGCCGTGGACATGCCGATATGGTGGATCAGGATCGTATAGCCGTCGCCCTTGGCCTGCGCCACCTTCTTGGCGCCGATGGTGCCGCCGGCACCGCCCAGGTTTTCGATCACGATGGTCGTGCCCAGATGCTTGGACATGATCATCGTCAGTTCGCGCGCCACCTTGTCGGTCGGGCCGCCGGCCGCAAAGGGCACCACCGCCTGCACCGGCTTGTTGCCCGGGTATTCCTGCGCCTGCGCTCCCGTGAAGACACCCACGCCGGCAACGGCCAGCGCGGCTGCAATATTCAATGCAACTCGTTTCATTACGTCTCTCCTGTTCCCTCTTGGATTCCCGTTCCAACGCTGTGGGTGCCGCCGGGCTTTGTCGTTGTTCGCGACCCCCGAGCGCGTCGATCCATATCGGAAAAACGCGGTGACCATCGGCACGATGTATGGATTCCAGGCAGCGTCAAACCCCGCCGACAGGCGGAGCCGGAGGTGGATGTTAGCAATCGCGAACAAACACCAGATATAGGGGCTAACCCGCGAGAAAGTGGCGTTTCTTACGAGAATGTAATGAATTTGAGGATTTCTTCGAGAAGCGGTTCGGGCGCTTCTTCGGGCAGGTAGTGACCGCACGGCAGCGTGCCGCCCGTGACGTTCGTGCCCACTTCCTGCCAGAGCTGCAGCGGCTCGAAGCAGCGGGCCACCACGCCGTGCTCGCCCCACAGCACGCGTACCGGCATCTGCAGCTTGCGGCCGGCTTCGCGGTCCGCGCGATCGTGGTCGAGGTCGATGGTGGCGGCGGCGCGATAGTCTTCGCACATGGCATGCACGCGCGCCGGTTCGCGCATCGCGGCGACGTAGGCGGCCATGGCATCGGGCACGAACGGGCTCGGGCCCGCGCCCGGGTGCCGCAGCCCAAGCAGCCGCTCGATCAGGAACGCGGGCTCGGCATTGATCAGCGTTTCGGGGAACGGCGCCGGCTGGATCAGGAAGAACCAGTGCCAGTAGGCGGCGGCAAACGCCATGTCGGTGGCCTCGTACATGGCCAACGTCGGCGCGATGTCGAGCAGCATCAGCTGGCTGACCGCGTCGGGATGATCCATGGCGAGCCGATGCGCCACGCGGGCACCGCGATCATGGGCGCACAGCGCAAACTGCCGGTAGCCAAGCTGGCGCATCACCTCGACCTGGTCCTGCGCCATCGCGCGCTTGCTGTAGACATCGTGCGTGGCGGTGCCCGGCGGCGCGCTGCTATTGCCGTAGCCGCGCAGGTCGGTCGCGATGACGGTGAAGCGGTCGGCCAGCGCCGGCGCCACCTTGTGCCAGATCAGGTGGCTCTGCGGGAAGCCGTGCAACAACAGCAGCGGCGGCCCCGAGCCGCCCCGGACGCCACCAATCTCGACGTCGCCCACCTTCAGGCGAAACCATTCGAAGTTGGGAAACAGCAACGCGCTGGCGTCGTTCTGCATGACAAGGTCTCCGGTTGTGGTCTGGCCTGCCTGCCGATCATAGGACTTTTTCCGCGGCCCAGAGGCTTCCCGGATGCCGCGCGGTGACCTACCAGACGCCTTGCCGGATGCCGCCCGGCGGCTTCCTCCGTCGCAAAAACCCTGTTTGTGCAACTGAATTGCAACTCGCCGGGGCCTATGGTTAAATCGTCGGCATGAACCGCCCCACTCCTCATTCGCACGCCACGCCCGCGTCCGACGACGCCGGCGCCGGCCGCCTTGACGCGGCGCAGGCGCGCCTGCGCCAGCTTGGCGCGCGCGTGACGCAACCGCGCGTGGCCATCCTGGCGTGCCTGATCGACGCCCAGGCGCCGCTGACGCACCAGGAAGTGATCGACCGCCTGCCGGCCGATGGCGACGTGGACCGCGTGACGGTGTACCGGGTGCTGGACTGGCTGGTGGACCAGGGCCTGGCGCAGAAGCGTGCAGGCAACGACCGCGTCTTCCGTTTCACGCTGCTGGAGCACGAGGCCGCGCGCGCCGAAGTGCATCGTCAGCACAGCCACTTCCATTGCACGCGCTGCGACCGCACGTTCTGCCTGGAATCGGCCGGCAAGTCCGTGGCGCCCAAGGTGCCCAGCGGGTTCGCGGTCGATCACGTGGAACTGACGGTCAACGGGGTCTGCGCGGAATGCGGCAAGGTGCGCGCGGAGTCCGGCAGCCAGCCCGGCGGCCATGCCGGTCACTGAATAGATATAGATACGGGCGACCTTTCGATCCCGGCTTTCCTCGGAGCAGAACAATATGTCCAAACTGATTCCGGTCACGATCCTGACCGGCTTCCTAGGCAGCGGCAAGACCACGCTGCTCAAGCGCATCCTCAACGAGCAGCACGGCATGAAGATCGCCGTGATCGAAAACGAGTTCGGCGAGGAGAACATCGACAACGAGATCCTGGTGCAGGACGGCCGCGAGCAGATCGTGCAGATGAGCAATGGCTGCATCTGCTGCACGATCCGGGGCGACCTGGTGCAGGCGCTGTCCGACCTGATCACCCAGCGCGACGAAGGCAAGCTCGACTTCGACCGCGTGGTGATCGAGACCACCGGCGTGGCCAATCCGGGCCCGGTGGCGCAGACCTTCTTCATGGACGAGGAAATCGCCTCGCGCTACCTGCTGGACGCCGTGATCACGCTGGTCGACGCCAAGCACGGCAACATGCAGCTGGACAAGCAGGAAGAAGCGCAGCGCCAGGTAGGCTTTGCCGACGCAATCTTCATCACCAAGTCCGACCTGGTCGACGCGGCCGGCATCGACGACCTGCGCCACCGCGTCAAGCACATGAACCCGCGCGCACCGATCCGCACGGCCAATTTTGGCGAAACGCCGATCGACACGATTTTCGACCTGCGCGGCTTCAACCTGAACGAGAAGCTGGAGATCGACCCGGAATTCCTGCGCGCCGACGAGCACGACCATGATCACGAGCATGGCGAGCACTGCGGCACCGACTGCGGCCACGACCATGGCCACGATCACGGTCACGACCACGGTCACGACCATGGCCACGCGCACGACCACCATCATCACCACCACCACACCGACCGCATCGCGTCGTTCGTCTTCCGCAGCGACAAGCCGTTCCACTACGGCAAGCTGGAGGAATTCCTGTCGGGCATCCTGTCGGTCTACGGCGAGAAGCTGCTGCGCTACAAGGGCGTGCTCTATATGGAAGGCGTGGACCGCAAGGTGGTGTTCCAGGGCGTGCACCAGCTCATGGGCAGTGACGTGGGCGCCAAGTGGGAAGACGAAACCCCGGGCACCAAGATGGTGTTCATCGGCGTGGACCTGCCGCGCGACGCCATCCTGAAGGGCCTGGCCGCCTGCCTGGCCTGACTTTCCCCCGGGCGCGCCGCCAGGTGCGCCCGCCGCCGCTTGGGCGGCCGGGCGCCGCGCCACCCCCGGCAGCGCCCGCTACCCTCCCCTTGGGTGGGAATATCGGGAAAACTCCTGTCTCTTGTCGGTCTTTCTCCCATATCTCCGAAAAATTTGTTCAAGTACAATAGGCCGGATTTGATACGGGCGGCGCACCTCTGGGCGTAGCCGGTATTGCAGGGCGGCGGTCGTCGTCAGCATGAGGCACAGCCGCCAGCAGGCGCGGTCGTTGGCTTCGTGCGGAGACCGCCCTCCGCATGGGGACCAACGATCGGTGCGCCGTCACTCTTCGACGCGTTGAGAGAGGTGTCCCCATGACAGCCGCAACAAAGACCAAGGAAAGCCGCAGCAAGACAGGTACCGCTGCGGCGGAGACGCTCAAGGCGCCGCCCGAAAAGGCGACGCCAGCTCCCCGC